>OCVT010000411.1_pt1 | contig 17321 bp, 15 predicted proteins | sample 1539111 | NCBI WGS metagenome assembly OCVT01 (sample SAMEA3991482, study PRJEB22521) | metagenome | biome: anthropogenic terrestrial biome; feature: sewage plant; material: raw primary sludge | place: Sweden | collected 2012-09-26 | reverse complement strand
AGCTTATCTTCACCGAAGGTAGAGTAATGCAAACGAGTGGAAAAGCAAAATAAAACTTGTTTTAATTTTGTTTTCCTGAGTTTAGCTTATCTTTATAATTAAAATGCTTTTTAATGATATACCATCACTCTAAATGTAGAACGAACCATATTTATATTGTTCTCTCACTTTATTATGTTGTATTATTCGTTGCTTTCAATAAATTACATTACTTTTACAGCCCGTTTGCTATATAGGTCTGAAATTGGTCAGGCGTTTCTACCGGCTACCGCAAATAGACGTCTATGGCATTTAATTGTAGAAACGAATAACAAAAAATGAATTCTTTTAAAAAGTATACAGTGCAATATCCGCTATTGGTGAAACTTGGTGTGCCAATAACTATTGGACAGTTGGGGACAATAGTGTTGGGATTTGCCGACACGTTGATGGTAGGGCATCATTCTATTCAGGAATTGGCGGCTGCAAGTTTTGTCACCAATATGTTTACACTGGCATTGCTTTTCGGACTAGGATTTTCTTACGGACTGACTCCGATTATAGGAAAATTGCACGGGCAGGAACAGAAATTCAATATTGGTGAAGCTCTTAAAAACGGACTTGCTTCAGGTTGTGTAATGGTGATATTCCTTATCTCCGCAATGGGATTACTATATATTAATCTGTCAAATCTGGGACAGCCAGAAGAATTGTTGCCTATAATGCGACCTTTTTTTCTGGTTAATTTGGTATCAATACCTTTTGTAGTTGGATTCAATACATTCAAACAGTTCTTTGACGGAACATCAGATGTAAAGACACCCATGTTTGTGATGATATTTGGAAACGTGCTGAATATAATCGGTAACTACATACTTATATATGGTAAGTTTGGAATGCCAGAGTTGGGACTGTTTGGCGCAGGAGTGTCTACAATGTTTTCACGACTTGTGATGTGCGTAATATTAGTATTAGTATTCTTCACAAGGAAGAAATTCGCAGAATATCGCAAAGGCTTTTCTTTTGGAAAAGTAAATATGCACGATTTTAAGTATCAAAATAAGCAAGGATTGCCCTTGGCTTTGCAGATGGGCATGGAGACAGCAGCTTTCAGTCTGTCAAGTGTTATGGTAGGTTGGATTGGTACAACAGCTTTAGCTGCACACCAGGTCATGCTCACCATTAGTCAGTTGGGATATATGCTTTATTATGGAATGGCTGCCGCTGTTGCAATACGAGTAAGTAACTATCATGGACAGAAGAATTATGCTGAGGCTAAAAATACAGCCAATGCTGGTTTCCAACTCATATTAATGATGGCAGTCGTAATCAGTGTCCCAATTCTGATATTGAAAAATTCAATAGGATTGCTCTTCACTGATTCACAACAAGTAGTTCAGATGGTTTCTCTCACGATAATTCCATTTGTAATCTATCAGTTTGGTGACGGCATGCAATCAAACTTCGCAAATGCTCTTCGTGGACTATCAAATGTGAAACCGTTGATGTTTATCGCCTTTCTAGCTTACTTTGTAATCACGCTGCCATTAGGCTATTTCCTAGGTGTATACCTTAAAGGTGGAATAGTTGGAATTTGGAGTGCGTTCCCATTTGGGCTCACAATAGCAGGAATACTCTATTGGGTGTATTTCAAAAGGACACTAAAACGGGAAGAAAGTTTGATGTAAATCAATTAAAACGCCTTAAAACATGTTTTATAGCATAATTGTTTGCGCACACACCAAAATATTACTACCTTTGCAGCGATAAAAAGATATAAGGATAACAAAATTAAGAAAGGAAAAAATTATGGTAGCATTAATGGTATTTGCAGTAGTTGCAGTAATGATTGCACAGGCAATTAACTTAAGCGGCAAACTTAGCTAGAAAAGCTGAGTCCGCTTTTTTAAGAAAGACGAATTATTAAATAAAATATATTGAATGGCATGTCAGACTTTTGTCTCGACATGCCATTTTTAAGTATTCTAGTGATTAATAATTGGGGGGAATTATTCAGCTTTATATTTTATCTTTACATCAAGAGATTTCTGTATCACATTAACAATCGTGTTTAGATTGTCGGCTCTGAAATCAGCAGTAAGATTAACATTATAATTATCACTGACAAACGATACCTTGTAATAATCCGAGAGATCGGCGAGAACTTCACGCAGTGGGGTATCTCTGAAGCGGAACTTATGGGTTGCCCATGAAACACAGTTTGCTGATTTTGTCTCAATCCTTTCAGGATGTATACCACTCTTTCTCAATATAGCTTTGCAACCTTGATTTAAAACGAGAGCATGACTGATATCTGATGTTGATGCAAAACTTACAGCACCTTGGTCTACATATACTGTAGTCGACTTAGCTGTTTCGTCAACCTCAAGTCTTGTTCCTATATCGTTTATCCTGTATGAGTCATCACTGATGGTAAATGGTTTGTTTGGGTTATGAAAAATGTCAAGATACACCTTTCCTGTAATTTCAACATCTCTGCAATTCGTGTCTTTATATGATAACGATGATTGAGGAGATAGTGTAACTTTAGTTCCGTCAGCAAGGGTATAGGTTGTTGTCGAAGCAGTGGCATATAGAGTTGTGGTTTGATTTAGATAATTGTATATGCCTGCAAATGACAACAAAAGCAAGAATGAGGCCGCAGCTGCCCACCACAGTTTATAACTGTGTTTCTGTATGCCGATACGCATAGCCAGTCTATGATAGGCAGCATTGCTGTCTAGTTTGCTAAACTTATAATGTTGAATAACAAACTTCAGACTTTTATCTTCTTGCTTTTCCATAACTATAATCTTTTATTTATTTTTTAACCCAATCTGTTTGAGAATTAATCCATCCGCCAAACAATCCTAATCCTGATGATACATTTGATACAGTGGGACTAATCTGTGATAATCCGTATTGAGCCATATCGTTATTTCTGATTTCATTCAATGATTTTAGAAAATGATAATATTGCGGTGTCAAACGTATTAGTTGCACTTGGTATGCTTTGTTAAAATCATAATATTTATTTCCACTATTAGTTGATACTTTGTATGATGCATTGCTTGAGATATTAAGATGCAGAGTGTATGTTTTTCCATTTATAGACGAATCGTCGAAGGTATACATATTTTGATAAAAATTATTCGAGAATCCAAAATTATCATCCATTTCAGATGTTGGTGAAAGAAGCTCCTCACTGCTTGTATTTATTTCTGCTATACTACATCTTGAATCAATATATCTTGTTGACACTGAGTCCCATTTTACTGAGTTCTTGTATAGTTCATAGGTGGCTATATCTGGGAAATAGGCTGCTCCATTTTCGTAATATGCTGTTACGGAACCACTATAGTTTTTTACCAATACTCTCACTGCATAGTAGTCGTGAGTGCTGGCATTATCTGTAAATGTCGCTGTTACTTGATCGAATTTCTGTAAAGAGCTATAATCTTTGTCATATATAGTTATCTCCTTCACTGTAGGCTTACAGATGTTTACAGATTCTGGAATTGTTGTTGTTGCATAGACTGGAGGTAATCCATCAGCTTTCACATTGAATGTAATTTTATCTCTTTTTTTTTGTGCTCCAGTTATTTTGTAGAAGCCTTTCCCTATAGTCTCAATCTTACTTGTTTTTCCGTTCACTGTGTAATTAATCTCTGCATTATCTATCGCTTTTTCGTCAACGGTGTTGGAATAGTTTTTTACAGGAACACTTCTCGCTATCTGCATATATGTAGTGTCTGATTCCGTAGGAAAACAATAAACCACAATCTTTTCACTGTTGTTAATAGAATCAATATTAATGTCATCTTTGCATGAAACAAGCATTAAGAGCATCATTATGAAATATATTATTTTTTCCATTGTCATTAAAATTTAATTGTATAACTAAATGATGGTATCACTGGTATGTAGGCATGATTCTTTATATAAAAGTGTCCGTCTTGCTTTTGTTTCACTTCAACATACATAGAGTTGAAATGACAATAAGCATTATAAAAACTGACGTTGAATATGCGTTCGTGATTATGCTTTGTTATATGATGGAAGTCAAATCCCAAGTCTAATCTGTGATAGTTTGGCAACTTAAAGTTGTTTGGCTGCTCATAGATGAAATCTGATGTTGAATTTTCAGAAGGATTTTCTTCTGGAACATTCGGCATAGGTACATACTGTGTTGGAATTGTAATGTGATTACCAGAATGGAATGTCCAGTCGGCAAATGCAGATATGGAGTGGGTGATTTGCCAACGTGCTGATACATCAATCTTATGACGGTTGTCGAACTTATCGAAATACCACTTTGGATAGAATTCTTCGTATTTTCGTTGATTCCATGAAAGAGTGTAAGAGCCTCTCAGTTGAAAATTGCCGGTTTTATATGATGCATCAAGTTCCATACCGTAGAATCTGCCTTCTCCGTCCATCACCATCTTGTCCCATTTTGCTGCAGGAGGCTCAAGTCCAGACCAACTAGCATACTGAAGTAAGTGGTTACTATGCTTGTAATAACCCTCAAGTGAAATCAGCCAGTGTGTTTCTGGTTGAAAGTATGCTCCAGCTGTCAACTGCCATGAATTCATTGGATGCAAAATTTCTGTAGTTGGAACCCAGTAGTCGGTGGGAAGTTCCAGAAATGAGTTTGATATCTTATGCACATACTGCGTCATCGAAGTATAAGAAGCCTTGAATGATAAATTGGTAAGTGGTTGATATTTTATTGCAAAGCGAGGATTAAAGTTGCTGAAAGTCTTACCGTGAATTGAAAATAGCGATGCGTTCACACCTGCATTGATACTCCAATGATCGTTGATAATCATTTCATCTTCTGCATACAGGCTACATTCACGTGCAGGGTAATTGATTTTGCTCGACATGAATGTTGTGTCGTTACCCATTGAAGTATCACTGCTTATCAAATTTCTTGTCTGCGGATGGAAAAAATGCCATGTGAAGTCGTTTCCGAAACGTATGTGATGATGTGGAGATGGTCGATAGTCAAATGACATTCGGTATCCATAGTCACGTATTGATGACTTGTATTCATGTTCATAATGGCTTTCATTTAATATATTCTGTTCTTTTTTAGAAGATTCATCTTCTTGTGATTTGTATTTGGATATATTATAAGTATATACAGCATTGAAATTGGCAAATAGTTTCGGCGAGAACTGATGTTCAAAAAGAAGAGCCATGTTGAAGTTGCCCCAATTGAAATCATTTTTCGTTAAATCTTTGTCACTGTATGATGTACCGTAATCATCATTGCTGTCATCTTTTGTGCTCATCTTGTCTTCTCCAGAATAAACACTCAATGACATGCGATTACGATTGTCAAATATATTTGTTATTTTGGCATTTAAGTCATGAAAGAAATAACATAGATTAAGTTTGTCATCTGAAGTGCTAGACTTATTGTATAAAGCAAAAGCAGGACGTGATAGAAGATCAATCCAACTGCGTCGCAATCCAAAGTTAAAAGAAGTCTTACCTTTGCGTATTGGACCTTCAAACTGCAAACTACCGTCAAGAAGACCTAGTCTGTAACTACCGTGATAATGGTTTAAATCTCCATCGTCGGTCCTTACGTCAACAACAGAAGAGAGCCTTCCTCCATATCTGGCAGGAAACCCACCTTTGTAAAAATCTATATTCTTTACAACATCGGAATTAAAAGCAGAGAATAGTCCCAGTGCATGATTTACTTGGTAGAGTGGAGAACCGTCTATAAGAAACAAATTCTCATCATTATTACCTCCATGAACATATAGTCCACTGGTAAGTTCCACTCCAGAAGCTACGCCACTTGAACGCTGTAATGTCTTTATTACGTCAGGGCTGCTAAGTAGAGCAAATTCTGTTTTAATATCCTGTTTACCGAAAGAATGTTTACCAGTTTGTGTCGTCATTAGGGGAGAGTTTAAATCGGCAGTGATAACAATCTCTTTGATATTAGCATTCTCTTTGAGGATGAAATTAAGATGTATGTCTGATTTTAAATTCACCTTTTCTTGCTTATCGTCAAATCCAATATATCCGCATCTAATATTATGTGTGCCTTCAGACAGTGTTATAGAGAAGAATCCTGAAGAATTTGTCATTGTCGCCAGTCCCGTAGCTATATCCTGAATCGTGGCATTGATGAGCCTCTCGCCATTTACATCTTCTGCAAATCCGCTAAGAGTGTAACTGTGTTTTGCATTGCGTTGCTCTTTGTGACGTTGAGGGTGAACAGAAGATTTATCTTCAGTCTTTTGCTTTAACATTATATAGTCACCAATAACAGAAAAGTCGATTTCACTGTTTGCAAAAAGTGATTGGAGGGCTTGCGGAATAGTCATATTCCGTAATGATTTTCCTTTATACGGCTTATCCAACGGAAGGGAAGAATCATACACAAAATTTATTTTTCTCTCATTTCTCAACCATTCTATCTGTTGCCTAATGGTCTTTGACTTAGCTGTTATTACCAAAGACACAAAAAGCAAGAAGAATAGCAACACGCATTTACGTAATTTCATTTTTCTTTCAATCTTTTGTTTTTATATATCTATTGGTATGACGCAAAAATATGGATTATCCCCCATTGCAAAACATATTATTTTTAGAATACAGTAAACATGACAAATAATATTTCATCACGACTGCCATGAAGACGTTTCAGGGCTTTACTTATCTGGTGCTCTACAGTCTTTTCTGAAATACATAATTCTTCAGCAATCTCACGGTATTTCATACCATCACGCTTGCTCATAAGAAAGATCTTTCTGCACTTATCAGGCAAGTTATCTATTGCAGTCCACAGTCTGGCTTATTTTTCTGATCTTAATTTTGCTTCATCATCACTGATTATGTTTTCTAAATCAGATGGTTCAATGTCCGCAACAACAGTCGACTTACGTAAAATGTCAATACATGCATTGCGCACAGCTGCATAAAGATATGCTTCTTGATTTTTGGGTTCGTGTTCCCACAATTTCACAAAACAGTCTTCCACTACGTCTTCTGCGCTATTCAAGTCATTACCTAAATAGTGCAAAGCATAAAGACATAATGGTTTATATAATTTTTTAAATACGGTCTCGATATTCATGTTATGAATTGAACTAGAAAAGATGAATATTGTTCATGCTAATCTTTTCGCAGTAACGCATCTTTAGCATCATCATGTAGCACAATATACCTTTCTGTTCCTTAATGTTAATAATCTCGTTGGTAACATGCTTTTCATATTTCACATGGTTACTTTCATTATTAGTAAGTAGCAGTATTGTTGGATCATTGCAACTATCACATGCAAGCCCATAAATAGTGTTGTCGCCGTCTTTGTTGCTGTATGCATAGATAAATTTTATTACAGCTACCAAGCAAGCGAATAGTTTAAAATTCATAACAATCGAAATTTTCTGCAAATATAAAGGAATAATTGTAAAAAATGAATGTAATAGGTGGCGTTTTAGGATTTTTTTATATAAATCAGCATGCTGTAAGTAAAAAAGGCTTTGTTATGGCTATTTTATCAAGTGTACTTAAAAGAACACTAAAACGGGAAGAACGTTTGATGCAAATCAACAAAAACGCCCAAAAATATGTTTTATAGCATAAATGTTTGTGGACACACTATAATGATGCTACCTTTGCAGCAGTAAAAAGATATATAAGGATAACAAAATTAAGAAAGGAAAAAGATTATGGTAACATTAATGGTATTTGCAGTAGTTGCAGTAATGATTGCACAGGCAATTAACTTAAACGGGAAACTTAGCTAAAAAGCTGAGCCCGCTTTTTAAAGAAAGACTAATTATTAAATAAAATATATTGAATGGCATGTCAAGACAAAAGTCTGACATGCCATTTTTTTATGTTTTTATTTTGTTGTTCCTATAAGATTAATTAAATTTGTAGCGTGATATTGATTGTGTAACACAAAAATATGTTTTGCCAGTCAATGCCTTTCACATATAAACAATATAATGAAGTTAGTAAAACCAAAGAAAAATTTAGGTCAGCATTTTCTTATTGATTTAGAAATAGCTCGCAGAATAGCTGATACTGTTGATGCTTATCCAGATATTCCGGTACTGGAAATAGGACCAGGAATGGGAGTCTTGACTCAATATCTGGTTACAAAGAACAGAGACGTTAAAGCTGTGGAGATTGATTCTGAATCTGTGGCATTCTTGCATGAGCACTATCCTAAGTTGAATGATAATATAATAGGCGAGGATTTTCTTCGTATGGATCTAAATGAGATATTTGCTGGTAAGCAGTTTGTGCTTACAGGAAACTATCCTTATGATATTTCTTCCCAGATATTCTTCAAGATGCTTGATTATAAGGAACTTATCCCATGCTGCACTGGTATGATTCAGCGTGAAGTTGCGCTCCGTATCGCATCAGCACCAGGATGTAAGGCCTATGGCATATTGTCTGTGCTTATACAAGCATGGTATGATGTAGAATATCTGTTTACTGTAGACGAGAACGTCTTTAACCCACCACCAAAGGTTAAGAGTGCAGTAATTAGAATGACTCGTAACAGCGTTACCGAACTTGGTTGCGACGAAAAACTTTTCAAGCGCCTTGTAAAAACTGTATTCAATCAGCGTAGAAAAATGTTGAGAGGGAGCATAAAGCAAATGTTCTCAAAGGAACACATGCCAAGTCTGGATTTCTTTGCGATGGACATAATGACCAAGCGCCCAGAACAGTTGTCTGTTAAGCAGTTTGTGGATTTAACAAATGTCGTAGAAAAACTATTGCAGTAACGATATGGTTATGATTGATAAGAAAGATAAGTATGACACACTTTGTGCACAGATAAAAAGTCTATCAGAAGGTGAAAACAATGTGATTGGCGTATTGTCTAATGTATCAGCCGCTATGCATGAAACATTTCCAGAAAGCTATTTCTGGGTAGGATTTTATCTTGTTAATGGTGACGAACTTCTATTAGGACCTTTTCAAGGAAGCGTAGCATGTTATCGCATAAAAAAAGGTCGTGGAGTATGTGGAAAGGCTTGGGCAGAAAACTCAACAATCATCGTTGATGATGTTGATGCATTTCCAGGTCATATAGCGTGTTCTTCATTGTCCCGTTCAGAGGTTGTGGTTCCTATTCACAGTTCAAACGGTGATGTTTATGGAGTTATTGATATTGATAGCAAGGAACTAGCAACATTTGACGCAACGGACGGACTGTATATTGAAAAGATTGCAAATATTTTATCTAAACAGTTGCAGTTTTGAAAATTAATATCTAATTTTGTAGAATAGAAAATTAAATAATCATATAATATGTTAGACGTTAAAGCAACATTAAGCGACGCTGAAGAGCGCATGGAGATGGCAGCAATGTATCTTGCCGACGAATTGACACACATCCGTGCCGGTCGTGCCAATACGGCTATTCTTGATGGCGTGAAAGTTGAGTCTTATGGAAGCAAGGTTCCTCTTAATCAAGTCGCAACTGTAACTACACCAGATGCAAGATCTATTGCCATACGTCCATGGGACAAAAAGGTAATTAAAGATATCGAAAAAGCTATTATGGACAGTGATGTAGGTATTACTCCTGAAAATAATGGTGAGATTATACGCCTTGGCATCCCACAACCTACCGAGGAACGCCGTAAGGAACTTGTTAAGCAGTGCAACAAATTTGGTGAGAAGACCAAGATTGAAGTGCGGAATGTTCGTGGTGAAGTTAAGGAAAAACTTAAGAAAGCCATTAAAGACGGATTGTCTGAAGATATTGAGAAAGATGCTGAGACTGATCTCCAGAAGGTTCACGATAAGTATATTAAGAGGATTGACGATCTGCTGAATGATAAGCAGATGGAAATCATGACCGTATAATAAGCCTGAATGAAAGGATTCGTTATAAAGAATACAGGTAGTTGGTATTCGGTTAAAACTGATGACGGAAAGGTTATCGAAAGCAAGATAAAGGGCAATTTCAGATTGAAGGGAATCCGCAGTACAAATCCTGTAGCTGTTGGTGATCTTGTTGATATTGTCACTAATCAGGAAGGTACAGCTCTTATTACCAAGATTGAAGACCGCCGTAACTATATTATACGTAAGTCTCAGAATCTAAGTAAGCAAAGTCATATTATTGCTGCCAATGTTGATCAGACATTCCTTATTGTCACGGTTAATTATCCGGAGACAAACACTACTTTCATAGATCGTTTTCTTGCTTCTGCTGAAGCTTACAGTGTGCCGATGATATTGGTGTTCAACAAACTGGACATTCTTTCAGAGGAAGAACAGCATTATCAGCAGATGATGATAAAACTGTATTCAACAATTGGATATGAATGTGTCGAAATATCTGCTGCTAACGGTCATGGCATGGATGTGTTGCGCCCAATGCTGAAAGATAAGATAACACTGTTGAGTGGAAATAGTGGAGTCGGAAAGAGTACATTGATAAACAGAATATTGCCGGAAGCGAACCTTCGTACATCAGAAATCAGCGATGCCCATAATACGGGTATTCATACCACCACATTCAGTGAAATGTTGGAATTACCAGAGGGTGGATATATTATTGATACTCCTGGAATAAAGGGATTTGGTACTTTTGATATGGCTCCTGAAGAACTTACAAGTTATTTCCGTGAAATCTTCCATTACTCAAAGAAATGTAAATTCAATAATTGTACTCATACTCATGAACCGGGTTGTGCAGTATTGAAGGCTTTGGAAGATCATTATATTGCCGCAAGCAGATACCAAAGTTATTTAAGTATGTTGAATGATCAAGATGAAAATAAGTATCGTGAGGCATTCTAATATTTAAAGAATATCTTATAAACAGATAAAAAAGTGGCTGAAAGATTTTTTCTTTCAGCCACTTTTTAGTTATTTATTATTCTCCGATTGTTATCGTATATTCACTCATGAAGCTACATCCTGGAAGGAGTTTATTCATAAGATACTTATCCTTAAACTCACCGTCGTATTCAGCCCAGTCGTGAATACCATACCAAGGTTCAATACATACGAAATGTGCGTCTTTGCCATACGGACTCCATATTCCAACAGCAGGAGTCTTTATGTCAAGAGTAACCTCTGGCTTACCTTCCTTGTTGATAATACTAATCTTCTGTAGTTGACTGTGATCGAAGATTACGGCATCGTCCTTAAAGTCATCTTGCGTGAACTTATAAAGTCCGCCTTCTGTTTTAACTTTATGATATCCAGAAGTGATACATCCGCCAACATTACCATACAGTCTGCTAGGCTCTTCATCGTCAAACTTGAGAGTACCCGCTAATGGTTCGCCTGGTTTCAAGTCAGGAACGTTGAATGCAGGGTGACCGCCAATCTGGAAATATATTTCCTTATTGTCGGTATTTTCAACATGCCATACCACTTTTATCTTATTCTCTACAATCTTGTAGCTTACAGCTAGATTAAAATGATATGGATATTCCTTCAATGTCTCTTCACTATCGTTGAGGCAATAAACAAGTTGATTGTCTCCCTGTGCAATGAGCTTGAAGTCTGTATCACGTGCGAAACCGTGGCGTCCAAGTTTGTATTCCTTTCCGTTTACACGATATTTGTCTTCCCAAAGTCCGCAAACAATAGGAAATAAAAGAGGAGAATGGCGATTCCAGAAATTTGGATCAGCCTGCCAAAGATATTCTTTACCATTCGCATCCTTGATGCTTTGAAGTTCTGCACCGTGTTTAGACACAGTTACAGTTAGTTTGTTATTTTTGATTTGTTCCATGATATGTTCTTTTAAACATTATTGCAAAGGTAACAAAAAAAAAACAGTATCTTTGCATAAAATTATAAAAACATGGTAGACTTTGCACATTTTAATTCGACTGGCGACTATCGCCGTGAAGAACTTATACGTAATCTTGAGCACGCAGTAGCGAAACTTACTTTGGGAGAGTTGGAGGCTTTATATTATGACATGCTAACCAAAGGATTGATAGAGGAATAACACAAGTATTGTATTCTAGGTATGGAAAAAGCAAAACTAACTATGTTGGGTACAGGTAATGCTATTGTGAGTCATATTTACAATACGTGTTTTGTTGTTAGTACAGAAAATATATCTTTCCTTGTTGATGCAGGCGGTGGTAATGGCATCTTGTCTCAGATGGATAAGGCTGGCATATCTTTGTCTAAAATACATGATGTGTTTGTTACACATGCGCATACAGACCACATGTTAGGTGTTGTGTGGGTAATAAGGATGTTTATCCAAAAGCATATCGCTGGTGATTGCCATGGTGTGCTAAATGTTTGGAGCCATGAAAAGGTAATAGGAATGCTAAAGTATATAAGTGAAAATACTCTTGCTCCAAAACACCTGAAACACATGGGAGAATGTATCGTGTTTCATACTCTCCAAGATCGTGATGAATTTGATATAGAAAAATTTCATCTGACGGCTTTTGATATACTTTCAAAGAAGGAAAAGCAATTTGGCTTTGTATGCAGAATGCCTAATGATGAAAAGTTGGTATGTCTGGGAGATGAACCTTATAATCCGCAAAACAAAGAACTTGTTGAAAATGCAGATTGGATGATGTGTGAGGCTTTTTGCAAATATGCTGACAGAGATATTTTTCATCCTTATGAAAAACACCACAGTACAGCAATGGATGCAGCAATGGTAGCGCAACAACTAAATGTTAAGAACTTAGTGCTTTATCACACAGAAGAAAAGACAATAGCCACGCGTAAAATAGATTATACAATAGAAGCCAAAAGTAAATTCAATGGAAACGTATTTGTGCCAGATGATTTAGAAAAGATAAAATTGTGATGTTTTTATAGGAAAATATAGTCAGTTGCAAATAATCAATAACAATTTAAAATAAATATTTGTAATTATTTGCAAATAGTCAAATGTTTTTTTATATTTGCAACAAAATGACCTAATTATATTTTTCTATGAAGAAACTATCCGTGCTATTGGGGGCTTTATTCCTTTGTTGTAATCCAACATGGAATATCCTTGAGGCTTCACCTCTTATTAATCAGTTGGTGGTAGGGGCTAAAGCCACAGTTACAATCAAAGGAACTGTTGTTGACGAAAATGGTGAACCCGTAATAGGTGCCAGTGTTACTGAACCTGGAACTACGCGAGGTTCGGTGACAGACGTTAATGGAAATTTTTCGATTAATGTTGGAAACGGAAGTAAGATCCGTATTTCCTTTTTAGGCTATAAAACTGTTACCAAAAATGCTAAAGATGGTATGAGGGTACAGCTAGAAAGTGACAATGCCTTGCTAGACGAAGTGGTTGTGGTAGGTTATGGTCAGCAGAAAAAAGTGAATCTAACTGGTGCTGTCTCAAATGTTGATCTTGCAAAGACTCTTACAGGTAGACCAGAACAGGATGTTGCAAGGGCTTTGCAAGGAGCCGTTCCTGGTCTTTCAATTATAAACAGCAGTGGAAATATTGATAGTAATCCAACTATTTCTATTCGTGGATTGGGTACATTATCAAATGGTCAGAAGTCCTCTCCTTTAATTATTGTAGACGGAGTTCCTGTTGACGACCTTTCTATGATAAATGGTAATGATATTGCTTCTATCTCTGTGTTGAAAGATGCTGCATCTTCTTCAATATATGGTAGTCGTGCCGCGTTTGGAGTAATCCTTATCACCACCAAACAGGCTAATAAAGGTGATAAGATTTCAATAAAATATGATGGACATCTGGCTTGGGATAATGCTACTTATCTTCCAGATTATCCAGATGTTCCTACTCAACTTAAATCTGCGATGATGGCAAAGGCGCGTACCGATGGCGGTTCGGTTGAACTCTTTGGTATGTATTTCGACAAGTTATTGCCTTATGCTGAGAAATGGCAAGAACAGAATAGTGGTAAAAAAGGGTATAGTCTGATGCGTCCTTATCAGAGTGATAGCAATGTGGGCGATTATTATTTCTTGAATGGTCAACCAATGTATTATGCTGACTATGACATTAAGAAGATATGGTATGATAATGCTGCACCTTCTTTGAGTCATGATCTTTCTATAAGCGGATCAAGCGGTAAAACGGTATTCTATCTTTCTGTTGGATATGACAAGAAACAAGACCTGATGAAATTTAGTCCTGCACAGCGTGAACGATATAATGCCACTTTAAATTTGAAAACAGATGTCACCGATTGGCTTTCTGTCGGAGCACGAGTGAATTTTACACGTCGCCATATCGGAAAGGCAAACTCTTATAACAATATCTATCAGTATCTTTGGCGATGGGGCTCTTTCTTTATCCCTTCTGGTATCATGCAAGCTTCAGATGGTTCACAATATGATTATCGTATGATAGCAATGCAGAAACAGGCTTCACGATTATATAATGTACACGATGTCTTCCGCATGAATGCATTCGCAAAGGCTAATATCACAAAAGACCTTACGTTAAATGCCGATTATACATACGAGATAGATAATAGTAATTTAAGCTCAAGCAACCATAGTGTATATGGTATGAATTGGTCGGGCGTCACTCCAACTTATATTGTTGGAACATCAACAACAAATGCCACACGTGACAATACGAAGGCGAATCGTTGGACAGCAAATGCCTATATGAACTACAATCATTCTTGGAAAGAAGCTCATAATCTTAATGTAATGGTTGGTGTGAATGGAGAAAATTATTCTTCTGATTATTTCTATGCCAATCGCACTCAATTGTATGATGAAGAATATCCTGAACTATCCCTTGCTTATGGAGATATGACAAAAGCGGCCATTAAATCTTCTACACAAAACCGGGCTTCTGCTGGTTATTTCGGACGTATAAACTATGATTACAAAGGTATCTATCTACTAGAACTTAATGGTAGATACGATGGATCGTCAAGATTCCCCGAAGGAGATAAGTGGGCTTTCTTCCCATCAGGTTCTGTTGGCTATCGTTTTAGTGAAGAACCTTATTGGAAGAATCTAAATAAGTATGTCTCTAATGGCAAGCTACGTATGTCTTATGGCGAGATCGGAAATGAGGCTGTTGGCGATTGGATGTTTATTTCAAGGGTCTCGACTATTTCTCCAACAGATATAACGTGGCTCAATGGAAGTAACACAAAGGTCAATCAATTTAACATGCCTGATTGGGTATCGCCAAATCTTACATGGGAGCGAATACAGTCTTTCAATTTAGGTCTTGACTTGGGTTTCCTTAATGATGAACTCACTGTTACTGCAGATTGGTTTCAGCGTATCACTAAAGATATGTTAGCTCCAGGAACAGCTCTACCTGCAAGCGTTGGAGCAACGGCTCCATATTCAAATGCCGGTCAGCTTCGTTCACGTGGTTGGGAGGTCTCTCTTAATTGGCGTAAACAGATAAACAAGAATGTGGGACTTTATGCTAATTTCAGTATAGGAGATTCCAAGGTTAAGGTTACTAAATGGAACAACACCTCCAAGATTATAGGATATACAGGTGGTATCGTTACTGATGCAAATGCCAAGATGTATGCTTATGAAGGTGAAAATTGGGGTGATATATGGGGATTTGAGACAGATCGTTATTTCACAGAGGACGATTTCAATGGAAAAAATGCAGATGGTTCTTGGAAGTATAAGTCAGGTATTGCAAATCAGACAGGTATACAGACTGATACTTTTGTATATGGTCCTGGTGATATAAAGTTCAAGGATTTAAATGGTGACGGAAAAATTGATGGTGGCAAAGGCACTGCCGATGATCATGGAGACCTTAAAGTTATAGGAAACACGCTTCCTCGCTATGAATATAGTTTCCATTTGGGCGGAACATATTGTGGATTTGATATTGATTTCTTCTTTCAGGGAGTTGGTAAACGTGACATGTGGACATTGTCTTCTTTGGCATTTCCTGAAATGCGTGCTGCCGACCTTGCAATATATTCAAATCAGACAAGATATAATGTTTATGACCCGGCAAATAATGTAGTAAATATCAATCAGAGTAATGATTTTCCTTGCCTGTATGCAGGAAATGAAGGCGCTGGTAATGTTGCCGCACTTTCACAAATTGGCGGTGAGCATAATTACTACCCTCAAACAAAATATCTTGTTGATATGTCATATCTTAGATTGAAAAATATAACACTCGGTTATACCGTCCCTCAGTCAATCTTGAGACACATATACATTCAGAAGATACGTGTATATGGCAGCGTAAACAATCTTTGTCTTCTTCATAATGGATGTGGCAAACTTCCTATTGATCCAGAAATGAATGATGGACAAGGTGCTCTTACTTATGGCACATGGGGCCGTACATATCCTATCACGCGTTCTTGGTCAGTAGGCCTTGAAGTTACTTTCTGATTTATATAACTTATATAATAATTTCTATATATGAAAAAGATTATAATATATGCCTCTGTTGCATTCACATTGATGCTCTCTGGCTGCAATGATATGCTGGATAAGTCTCCTCGTGACACATTTACAAATAATACCACTTTCTGGAGCAATGCCAATGCGGTTGAGAGCTACAGCAACAAATTCTATGATAACTATATTGGTTATAATTCAAAGGGTGATTTTGGATGGTTTTATTTCAAAAGCTTTTCGGATGATCAGGTAAATCCAACCTTTGATGACTGGACTTATAAAACTATTCCTAGTGCCTCTACCGACTGGACTGCTGGCTCCAAAGAGATACGTCGTGTAAACTATCTCCTTCAGGGATTATCTTCTTCTACACTTACAAACGGAGAGAAAGCTCGCTTTATGGCGATAGGGCGATTAAATCGTGCATGGGAATATTATCAAATGGTAAGAAAGTTTGGTGATGTTCAGTGGATGCAAGACGTAATTACAGACCCTAATGACGATAGAATTTATGGAGCACGCACAGACCGTGATGTTGTCATAGACTCAGTGCTTAGTGATTTAAACTATGCCGTAGCTAATCTTGATGATGTAAGTGATAAGACGGCATGGAGCAAACAGATGGCATTGGCGATGAAGAGTGATGTATGCCTTTATGAGGGAACATTCTGCAAGTATCGTACGACTGCTGATAATGGGAAGGCACCTGATTTGTCACGTGCGCAGAAATATCTTAACGAGTCTGTCGCTGCTTCCGAGGCAATCATGAACTCTGGTAAGTTTGCTTTGAGTCCCAATTACGGAGACATATATAATTCACTTTCTCTTGGTAGTAATAAAGAGATCATATTCTATCGTAATTACGAAAAGGATATGGTGATGCATTCTCTTGTTGACTATACCTGTAATTCTACAGAGCAGTTCGGAATCTCTAAGGATGCCATTGATGCATTTCTGTTTCTTGTATTTGTGCTAATGCCGACAATAGCAAACGCTGTTCACTA
>OCVT010000409.1_pt1 | contig 17352 bp, 11 predicted proteins | sample 1539111 | NCBI WGS metagenome assembly OCVT01 (sample SAMEA3991482, study PRJEB22521) | metagenome | biome: anthropogenic terrestrial biome; feature: sewage plant; material: raw primary sludge | place: Sweden | collected 2012-09-26 | reverse complement strand
CCTGTGGATAAAACCATGCCCATGTCACCAGTGGTGCGCGAAACCGAGCCTGTGATTCGTCAAATTTTCATCGGGCGTGGGCACGACATCATGGTAACCGATGCGTTGGAGCGCAAATTGTATGTGATTCGCAAAACCGCATCACATCGTATTCAACAATTGAATTTGAAATACGGTAAAGAATATTTCGTACCCTCGATGAGTGCGCGTACTGTGGTGTACAAAGGTTTGTTGCTGTGCGATCAAGTAGGTCATTACTATAAAGACTTGGTGGACGAGCGCGCGGTTTCGGCGATTGCTTTGGTGCATCAACGGTTTTCGACCAACACCTTCCCCGCATGGGAATTGGCACACCCGTATCGTTTCATCGCCCACAATGGTGAAATCAATACCGTTAAGGGCAATGTCAACTGGATTCGTGCGCGTCAAAAAGCCATTACCTCGGCGGTTTTGGGTGATGATTTGCACAAATTGTGGCCGCTGATTTACCCTGGACAGTCCGACACGGCATCGTTTGATAACTGTTTGGAATTGTTGGTGATGGCGGGTTATCCTTTGAGCCACGCCATGATGATGATGGTGCCCGAAGCGTGGGAGCAAAATGATTTGATGGATCCAGCGCGCCGTGCGTTTTATGAGTACCACGCCGCGTTGATGGAGCCTTGGGATGGTCCTGCGGCGTTGTGTTTCACCGATGGTCGTCAAATTGGCGCGACGCTTGATAGAAATGGTTTGCGTCCTGCGCGTTATTGTGTGACCGATGGCGATTTGGTGATTTTGGCTTCTGAATCGGGCGTATTGCCTGTGCCTGATTCGGACATCAAACAAAAATGGCGTTTGCAACCTGGAAAAATGCTCTTGATTGACACTGAGCAAGGGCGGATTATTTCAGACGATGAAATTAAATCCAGCCTTGCCAACGCGCGTCCCTATAAAGACTGGAGCGATAAACTCTCAGTGGAATTGGAATCGGTGTCTGTGCCGAGCGAAGAGCGTCCTGTGCCGAAATCTGAATTATTGGATCGTCAGCAAGCCTTCGGCTATTCGCAAGACGACATCAAAATGATTTTGACCGCGATGGGGCAAAATGGCGAAGAAGCCACAGGCTCAATGGGTAATGACTCTGCGCTGGCGGTGTTGTCGAGCAAAAATAAATCGTTTTATGAGTACTTCCGTCAGTTGTTCGCGCAAGTAACCAACCCACCGATTGACCCAATCCGTGAGCAAATGGTCATGTCGTTGGTGAGTTTCATTGGGCCAAAACCAAATTTGTTGGACATCAACAACACCAATCCGCCGATGCGTTTGGAAGTACAACAGCCCGTTTTGAATTACGATGAAATGGCAAAAATTCGCCACGTCGAAAAATACACCGACGGCAAATTCAAGAGTTTCCAAATTGATATGAAATACCCCGTGGCATGGGGTGCGGCAGGGATTGAGGCGCAACTCGCCTCGATGTGCGCGCAAGCGGTAGACGCTGTGAAATCAGGTCACAACATCCTCATCCTATCAGATCGTGGTGTGGATGCAGAGAATTTGGCAATTCCCGCTTTGTTGGCGACGTCTGCGATTCACTTGCATTTGGTGGCGCAAGGTTTGCGCACTTCAACGGGTTTGGTGGTAGAGACTGGCTCGGCACGCGAAGTGCATCATTTTGCCTTGCTTGGCGGCTACGGTGCAGAGGCGGTGCACCCCTACCTTGCGTTCGCGACCTTGACCGACATGGTGCAAAAAGGTCTGATTAAGGACAAAAAACCCTCGCAAGCGATTGAGTATTTCATCAAGGCGGTCGGCAAAGGCTTGCAAAAAGTCATGTCGAAAATGGGTATTTCGACCTATATGTCGTACACAGGTTCGCAAATTTTTGAAGCCGTTGGTTTGCAAAAAGACTTGGTGAATAAATATTTCACAGGCACAGCGAGCAATGTCGGTGGTTTGGGTTTGTTTGAAGTGGCGCAAGAAGCCGTTTCTATGCATTTGAGCGCGTTCAGTAAAAAAGAAGTGTTGCAAGACAAATTGGCAACAGGTGGCGAATATGCGTGGCGCACCAAAGGCGAGGAGCACATGTGGACACCCGATGCGATTGCCAAATTGCAACAATCGACGCGCAAAAACAACTACCAAACCTACAAAGAATACGCACAAATCATCAACGACCAATCCAAACGCCACATGACTTTGCGTGGTTTGTTTGAGTTCAAGGTGGATCCCGCTAAAGCGATTTCACTGGATGAGGTTGAACCTGCGAAAGAAATCGTCAAACGCTTTGCCACAGGTGCGATGAGTTTGGGCTCGATTTCGACCGAAGCGCACTCGACCCTCGCCGTGGCGATGAACCGCATTGGTGGTAAATCCAACACGGGTGAGGGTGGTGAAGATCCGCGTCGCTATCGCGAAGAAATGCGCACAGGAAAATCGGGTATCACCGACGGCATGAGCATTGCCGATGTGATTGGCAAAGAGCGCGTATTGGTGGATATTCCGATGAAAGACGGCGATTCACTGCGCTCGAAAATCAAGCAGGTCGCATCGGGTCGCTTTGGTGTGACCGCTGAATATTTGGCGAGCGCAGACCAAATTCAAATCAAAATGGCGCAGGGCGCGAAACCTGGGGAAGGCGGTCAATTACCCGGTGGTAAAGTCTCTGAGTATATTGGCGCGTTGCGTTACTCAGTCCCCGGTGTGGGCTTGATTTCGCCGCCACCGCACCACGATATTTATTCGATTGAAGATTTGGCGCAGCTGATTCACGACTTGAAAAATGTCAATCCTGCCTCGGACATCTCTGTGAAATTGGTGTCAGAAAATGGTGTGGGTACGGTGGCAGCGGGCGTTGCCAAAGCCAAAGCCGATCACATCGTGATTGCAGGACACGACGGCGGTACAGGCGCGTCGCCTTTGTCATCCATCAAACATGCAGGTGGCCCGTGGGAGTTGGGCTTGTCTGAAACCCAACAAACTTTGGTACTCAACCGCTTGCGCTCACGCGTGCGCGTACAGGTCGATGGTCAGATTAAAACAGGGCGTGACGTGGTGATTGGTGCGTTGCTCGGTGCTGAGGAATTCGGTTTTGCGACCGCGCCGTTGGTGGTTGAGGGTTGCATCATGATGCGCAAATGCCATTTGAACACTTGCCCAGTCGGCGTGGCGACGCAGGATGAAACCTTGCGCAAACGCTTTACAGGTCAGCCTGAGCACATCGTGAATTACTTCTTCTTTGTGGCTGAAGAAGTGCGCGAACTCATGGCGCAACTTGGTGTGCGCACCTTTGAGGAGCTGGTCGGTCGCAGCGAATTGATTGACATGCGTGCGGGCATTACCCACTGGAAAGCCAAAGGTTTGGATTACTCACGCATTTTGCATCAAGTGCCGAATTTCGGTGGCGACACCTCACATCAAACCTTGACGCAAGACCACGGCTTGGACAAAGCTTTGGACAAAGAGTTGATTGAAAAATCCATGGATGCTTTGGAAAGTGGTAAAGCCGTATCGTTCATGCAACCAGTGCGCAACCTCAATCGCTCGATTGGTGCGATGCTCTCGGGCGAAGTCGCCAAACGCTACGGTCACGATGGCTTGCCCGATGACACCATCCACATTCAAATGAGCGGCACAGCGGGGCAAAGTTTTGGTGCGTTTTTGGCGCATGGTGTGACTTTTGATTTGGTCGGTGAGGCTAATGACTACGTGGGTAAAGGCATGTCGGGCGGTCGCATCATCGTGCGCCCATCCAATGGTTTCCGTGGTGCATCGCAAGACAACATCATCGTGGGCAACACCGTGATGTACGGTGCGATTGCAGGTCAATCGTTCTTCTCAGGCGTGGCGGGCGAGCGTTTTGCCGTGCGCAATTCGGGCGCAACTGCGGTGGTTGAAGGCACAGGTGACCACGGTTGTGAATACATGACAGGCGGTACGGTGGTGGTGCTGGGTGAAACGGGACGCAACTTCGCCGCAGGGATGAGCGGTGGCGTGGCGTATGTGTACGACCCGAAACGTCAGTTCAAAGGCAAGTGCAACACCAGCATGGTGCAGTTGGATCAAGTGTTGACTGAGAACGATCAAAAAATCCATGACCCCGTGTTTCACCCAATGTCGGTGGAAGCCGAGCCTGCGTCTGATGAAGTCAATGTGCGCACCTTGATTGAAGCGCATTTCAAATACACAGGTTCAGAGGTGGCGCGTGAAATATTAGACCATTGGGACAGCGCATTGTTGAAATTCGTCAAAGTGATGCCAATCGACTACCGCAAAGTGCTCGAAAAACAAGCGCAGCAAGTCGCGTAAAGACAGGACAAGGAAAATATCATGGGAAAAATCACAGGATTTTTAGAGCAAGCGCGCGTCGGCCAAAGTTATGATTCAGTGGAAAGCCGTGTGCAGCATTACAAAGAATTTGTACACATCTTAAAAGATGAAGATGCGAGCAAACAGGGTTCGCGCTGTATGGACTGCGGCATTCCGTTTTGTCACAACGGTTGCCCTGTCAACAACATCATCCCTGATTTCAACGATTTGGTGTATTTGCAAGACTGGGAAGGCGCGTATCGCACGCTGTCATTGACCAATAACTTTCCAGAATTCACAGGGCGTATTTGCCCTGCGCCCTGTGAAGCGGCGTGTGTACTCAACATCAATGGTGATGCGGTCGGTATCAAATCCATCGAACAAGCAATCATTGAGAAAGCCTTTTCTGAAGATTGGGTCACGCCCCGTATTCCAACGGTGAAAACAGGTAAAAAAGTCGCGGTAGTGGGCTCGGGTCCTGCAGGTATGGCGGCAGCGCAGCAGCTCGCACGTGCGGGACATGACGTGACTTTATTTGAGAAAAATTCACGCATCGGTGGCTTGTTGCGTTACGGCATTCCTGATTTTAAATTGGAAAAACACATTATTGACCGCCGTATGGCGCAGATGCAGGCTGAGGGTGTGACGTTTAAAACCAATGTTACGGTCGGTAGTCAAGACTACGTTGCGGGTGTTGCCAACACCTCAACCGAAACCATCAGCGCAGATGAACTCAAGGCGCAATTTGATGCGGTGATTTTGAGCATAGGCTCAGAAACGCCACGTGATTTGCCCGTACCAGGGCGTGAACTCAAAGGCGTGCACTATGCGTTGGAGTGGTTGATTCCACAAAATCATGAGGTGGCAGGCGATGGCGCGAATCCCATCAGTGCTAAAGGCAAACATGTCCTCGTCATCGGTGGTGGCGATACGGGTGCGGATTGTGTGGGTACAGCGAATCGCCACGGTGCGGCGAGCATTACACAAATCGAAGTGATGCCCAAGCCAGCGGAACAAGAAGACAAATCAGCGACTTCGGTATGGCCGTATTGGCCGATGAAGTTGCGCACTTCAACCAGTCATGACGAAGGTTGTACCCGTGATTGGGCAATCGCAACCAAATCGTTTGAAGGCGCGAAAGGGCAAGTTGAAGTTGCCAAGGCGGTTCGGGTTGAATGGCAAGGCGGCAAAATGACCGAGGTCGCAGGCAGTGAGTTTGACATCAAAGCGGACTTGGTATTGCTCGCGATGGGCTTTACCAACCCCATGCAATCGGTCTTGGATGCCTTTGGCATTCATAAAGATGCGCGAAACAATGCCAATGCCAGCACCGAAGGTGAATTTGCTTATAAAACCAATGTGGATGGCGTATTTGTTGCGGGCGATGTGCGCCGCGGTCAGTCATTGGTGGTGTGGGCGATTCGTGAAGGGCGACAAGCAGCGCGCGCGGTCGATCTGTATTTGATGGGGCGCAGCGATTTAGCGTCGTAAATTTGAGCCATCATTAAATTAATTTTGGTAACAAATCGTTGTAAAAAAGCAGCGGGTAAGGTTGATGTAAAAAATAAAAGGTATCCTTATGAATGTTGGATACCTTTTATAAAAGCCTTGATGATTGCAAATTTCAGTGATTTGGTTATCAGTTTTCAGGCAGTAAAGTGTATTTCTAAAAGTTGCTTTGTGTGATTTGGGTCGCCTCCGGGCGGCCTCTTTTTTTTGCCAAAATTCAGCAAGTACGCCATCATAACCACAAATGCTTAAAAGAAAAATAGCCCACCCCCAACTGGATGTTTGAACTTTATAAAAATGGCACTAAATTAAAATGAACCAATTCAGAACCTTTGCGTGCAGACTGGTTTATACTTGGCAGCGATTTGACCTGCTTATCTAATGAGAACCGATGAGAGCGGGCGTCAAAAACAACTTTTGAACACTTTGAACAAGGAGTCAGTGATGCGTTCATTATTATCCGCTGTGATGATTGCAGGAACCGTGTTGTTAACGGGTTGTGGTTACAATACCATGCAAACCCAAGACGAAGCCATTAAAGCCAAATGGTCTGAAGTCATCAATCAATATCAACGCCGTGCAGAGTTGATTCCAAACATCGTGAAAACCGCCGAAGCCGAAGCGAATTTCGAAAAAAGTGTGTTGACCGATGTCACCAATGCACGTGCGTCCGTGGCGGGCATCAAAGCCACGCCTGAATTGGTCAATGATCCAGTTGCATTTCAAAAATTCATCGCCGCGCAAAATCAATTGCAAGGTTCGTTGTCACGCTTGATGGTGGTGGCTGAAAACTATCCGAACTTGAAATCCAACCAAGCCTTCCAAGATGTGCGCACACAACTCGAAGGCACTGAAAACCGCATTGCCATCGCACGTAAAAATTACATCGACAGCGTACAACAGTACAACACCACGCTGCGCACTTTCCCCAACAACTTGACTGCTATGGTGTTTGGTTACACACCGAAAGCCAACTACACGGTCGCCAACGAAGCGGAAGTTTCAACCGCGCCTAAGGTTGAGTTCAACACAGGCAGCGCACCGAAATTGTCAGCACCCGCAGCACCTGCGCCTGTGAAACCTTAATGCGTGGCATTGGGTGGGCAGTGCCCACCCAAATCATCGATACATACACGCTATGAGCATGTCATACATCACACAGTTTGAATGTCGAGCACGCCTATGGTTGCTCGCCTGCCTCCTCGCTGTGAGCGGATTGCTATTTGCTGTGCAGACACACGCGCAAACCCTGCAAGCCATCCCGCCGTTGACTTCTTTGGTGGTCGATCAAGCGAATATTTTGGATGCCAATCAAAAAGCCGCATTGACGCAAAAGTTACTGGCTTTTGAACAATCCAAAGGCAGTCAAATTGCCATACTCACCGTTCCCACAACCGCGCCTGAAGACATATTCAGTTACGCGCAACGCGCCGCTGAGACCTATAAACTGGGGCGGCAAGGTGTGGGTGATGGCGTGCTGATTGTCGTTGCCAGCAATGACCGTAAAGTTTGGATTTATGTCATGCGCCACCTTGAGGGTGCAATCCCCGATTTGGCGGCCAAAAGAGTCATCGCAGAAACCATCACGCCTGCGTTTAAACAAGGGCAATACGCACAAGGCTTAGACGCAGGTATCAATCAATTGATGGGTTTGATTGACGGTGAAGCCCTGCCGCCACCGAAAGCAAATACGCAAAATGACTCGGCAGACGCGGGCTTTATGGACTTGCTCATCCTCATAGGTGTGTTGTCCATCATCGGTTCTAACATCGCCGCAGCAACCAATCGTTGGCTGATTGCCCCACCTGCTAGCGGCGTGGCGGGACTGATTGCCTACAGCATGACCAGTGGATTATTTTGGGGCGTGGGTGCGGGCTTGGCGGTCTTGGTCTTTATCTTAATATTTGGCAATCGCTCATTTCAAATGGCAACCCATCGCACCTCCAACAACCATCGCAACAACGACATCTTTTGGGGTGGCGGTTTGGGTGGCGGTATGGGGGGTGGCTGGGGTGGTTCATCAGGCGGCATGGGTGGCGGTGGCTGGGGCGGCTCTGGTGGTGGTGGCGATGCGGGTGGTGGTGGTGCAGGAGGAAGTTGGTAATGGGCACTTCTATAAATCCAAACTTCGTCGTGATGCTTTACTCGGAGCGGTACTCCTCCCTCATAAAAATAACGTCTTATATATCATGTATATACCGCGCCGTTATTTTTTATTCGCGCCTCGTCTGACTTAGAGTTTTGAATTTATAGAAGCAGCCAAATGAAATATTTCCCACCCCTTAAACTGAATTCATGCGAATATATCGCGCGCATCCTGCGTCATTGGCTCGCCTTCTCATGGCGCGTCAAGCCGATACTGAGTGTGTCTGAGCGCGAACGCATCGCAGACATCATCGAAGCGTCGGAAAAAAACCACACGGCGGAAATTGCCGTTGCGATTGAAGCACGTTTGCCGTGGACATACCTCAAGCGCAACGCCTGTGCGCGTGAACGGGCATGGAATGCATTTGGCAAAATGCAAGTTTGGGACACGCCGCAAAACAATGGCGTGTTGATTTACCTCTTGTGGGCGGACAAGCGCATCGAAATTGTTGCCGACCGTGCGCTTGCGCAAGTGATTCCGCAAAGCCAATGGAGTGCATGGGTGCATCTCTTGAATCAACATGCGAAGCAGCGCACGTGGGGTGACGGCTTGGCTCGGGTGATTTCTGAAATGGATATCATTTTGTGCCAGCACTTTCCACAAACAGCTCAATACACCGATGACAATCGCTCGAGCAATCGCCCTGAAATTTTTTAACCCGTGGCGAAAACAACGGTGCGCCGCAATGCGCACCCATCCGCTCAATGCCGATGTTTTTATTTAGATAAAGACTTGCATTAAACCGTGAGAGCGCATATAATCTCACCTCTCGGAGCGTAGCGCAGCCTGGTAGCGCATCTGGTTTGGGACCAGAGGGTCGCGAGTTCGAATCCCGCCGCTCCGACCAATTTTTGCCTTTCAGTGATTAAGTAATCTGCCCGTAGCTCAGTTGGATAGAGCATCAGCCTTCTAAGCTGAGGGTCACAGGTTCGATTCCTGTCGGGCAGGCCAGTTAAACTGGCCACAATGTTTCAGTGGTGGCTGTAGCTCAGTTGGTAGAGTCCAGGATTGTGATTCCTGTTGTCGTGGGTTCGAGCCCCATCAGCCACCCCATCTTATTGCCTTAGACATACAAATAAGAACAATTAAACCCCGTGAAACCCAGTGTTTACGGGGTTTTTGTTGGTCACGTGTCTCTGCCACACACAAGCAGGGCGAATGCGTTGCGCACTCGCCCTAATCATTCAAACCTTAAAAAATTTATCGCGTTGAAATGGCTTTGACAGGCACTTGCAACGATACCGTTTCCACATAGCCTGAAGGCAGTTTGACTTTTAAAGTCACTGGAATTGTTGAGCCTTCTTTCAGTGGTGCTTTGAGCCCCATAAACATCAAATGGTATTGACCCGTTAATGCCACCGCAGTGTTCGCGGGCAATTCAATCGCGCGCACTTGTTGCATTACCATTTGTTGCCCTTCCATTTTCATGGTGTGTAATTCGACTTCTGCTGACACAGGGCTGGATGCGCCTATGAGTCTGGCTTCTCGGTCTGATTTGAGCGTCATATACGCGCCGCCCATGTTTTGCCCTGTCACGGTTGCACGCGCCCACGCATCGCTTACAGTGGTTTTTGCTGATGTGGCTTGGGCACATAAAATTGTACTGCTCACCAGTGCGATACTCAAAGATTTTTGTACTGCATTGCTTTTCATGTGTTTTCCTTCTAAGAAGATTCAAGTTTTTTTAAATTAAAACGAATATCAAAACGGTAGCGATGGCGTATCGCTTGTCCGCCTTGCATTGCGGGGGTGAAGCGATATTGATTTAAAACCGTATCCCGTGCCGAGCGGTCTAAACGACTGTAACCGCTGCTTTTGACCACATCCACCGATGAGGGTTGACCATTGGCTTCGACCATGACGTTGAGTGTCACCACGCCTTGCTCCCTTGCATCGTTTGATAAAACGGGATACGGTGGTTCGGGGTTGTGTAGGTGTCCGCCGATGTGGGTGGGCGCAGTGAAAGCGGACGATGCTGGGTCATGGGCTTTATCGTTGAATGCGGTATTGAGCGATTCGGTTAATGTCCCTGTGTTTGTTAAAGGCGTTGCTGAGGCAGCATTGGTTTGTGCATTGCGCAAGCCATCATCACTCATTGGCTGAGTGGCGGTGTTTCTGTCGCTCGTTTGATGCGATGTGCGTGCCAATATTTTTTGCATCATGGTGGTTTGTGTGTCTGTCGCTTTGTTAACTTCGCTCGGCGATTGCACCCCGTCTGTCGCTGCTTGTTGCTCAGATGTCACCACCGTGGCTGTGACCGTGGTACGGGCCAACTCAATCGCATCCACACGCGAAAAGGCATAAATCACCCCTGCGTGTATGAGTGCGATGAGCAACCACGATTTGGTCTGTCGGTTCAATTTCATGATGTTGTGCGTACTATTTATAGCTTTGATGTGGCACGTCTGGTTGTTGATGGTGACGCGCCACATCTGGGCTTATTTAGAACTTAGCATTGACCTTCAACCAATATTGACGACCGGGTTCGTTGATTTTTTGCAAACTTGCGCCGCCATCGTCGTTGTAACTCTCTTTGTTGTTGATGAGTTCAGAATAGGTTCGATCAAAAACATTGTCCACACCTGCGGTTAAGACCATGTTTTTATTGATTTTCCAGCCTGCATTGAGTGAGAGCACCGCAAAGCCCGCTGATGCGCCGCTGTCTTGACCCGCGATATTGCCTTGTCCCATGACGAAACGATTTTGCTTGGCAACCACACGCAGCAATGCTGAAGCAGAGAATTTACCGTTGTCATAACCCACCGTGGTTTTTGATTCTAAAGGCGGGGTTTGTGCCAAAGGTGTGCCGTTGGTGCTGTTTTTCCCCCAAGTGTACGCAAGGCTGGTGCCTGCTTTCCAACTCGGAGCAAAGTTCCACATGGCTTCTACCTCGCCGCCCCAGCGTTTGGCATCAATATTGCGTGCAGTTGGCTGACCTGCAGGCACTGTGGTATCGACTAAAATGAAGTCATTGATTTTGCTGGCAAAAAGGGATGTGCTCACTTGTAAGTTATCGCGTTTGTAAATCGCGCCCAAATCAAGTTGTCGATTGCTTTCTTTATTGAGTTTGGCACTGCGATTGCGTTCCCAGTAGTCGGGTGCGCGATCGGCTAAGCCGACACCTGCATAATAGGTCCAGTCGTTACGTTGGTGTTCAAAACGGGCGAAGCCTGCATTTAAGTTGTAGGTTTGCTTTTGCCAAGCCGTTCCATTCACGTTCGCAAAACCTGCGTAGCCTGTTTCATACTCTGCCTTGGTCTTATCACGGCGCAAGCCAGCAATCAAACGATTTTTATCCGACATTTGCCAAGTGGCTTCAGCATAAATACCGTAATTTTTGAAATATTGATCATTGATGCGAGGTTTGTTCAGATACATGGTGTTGGCAGTCAGTGCGTTACCACCCATACCACCGCGTGCGCTGTGCTGATCTTCCATCCAATCCGCGCCAATTTTTGCGCGAACTTGCGCAAAGTCCAATGTGGCTTCTAATTTGGCCGTATCGGTTTCACGATCTGGATTTTTTACTGAATACTTGCCCATCATCATTGCGGTTTTATTGGCTAAAGTGAAGTTGTCCATGACATGATCGACATAACTGTGTCCGTACTGCGCTTTAATTTCGGACAACCAAGGGGTGATTTGACGACGAGCCACCTTGACGTTCCATGCATCACGGTCAAATTTCACGCCGTCCATGCCGCGGTCGGCATATGCTGCTTCGCCGCGTGAACGGTCAAATCCCGCTTCAATCAGGGTTTTATCGTCGGGGGTGATGCCGATGCTTAGGTTTTGACTGTTGCGTGAGTAATTGGAGTGTACTTCTTTACCATCACCGTCTTTGTAGTTGTCAGCTTTGTTGCCAGCAGCATTCAAACGGACGTAGCCATATTTCCAAGTGCCGCTAACACCCAAATTGCCATCCAAGCGGTCTGCACTACCCACTGTGAAGCTGCCATTCCCATGTAAGCCGTATTGGTCTTCGTTGACATCGTGACGAATGAATTGCACTGAGCCCGCAACCAAACCAGGTCCTTGGGTCACTGACTGAGGTCCTTTGGTGATGATGACTTCATCGTAGTTGTCTGGATAAATGTATGAAGTGGGCGGATCCATGCGCATACCACAACCGCCAAACAGTTGATGATCATCTGCCGTAATCGCCAAGCGTGAGCCGCCCAAACCACGGAACAATGGGTCACCATCAATGCCGCCTTTACGAATCACGGTCATATTGGGCACGGTTTTAAGCAATGATGCGCCATCGGGCGCAGGAATTGGCTGAACAGGTGCTTTGGGGTCAAGTTTGACGGTGTTGGGTTTGATGGTTGGTGTTGAGGTGACCACGACTTCTTCTAAGGTCGCTGTGCCTGTTGGCTCGGGTTCGGCTGCAAAAGCCATAGAAGACAATACGCCCAAAGTGAGGGCGACGATAGGACGCAAAGTCCAAACAGGTTGGTTTGAGTGGTGTTTCATTGTGTATGACTCCAAAGTGGTTCAATGTGTGTCCGCATCGCTCAACGTGCGCAGAATCAACGCGCTGTTTCAAAATTGTGCAAGCGGCGCAGACGTGAGGTTTCAACACATGTGCACAGGCACACCCGAAGGCGCAAAGGTGCACAGAGGTATTAAGACAATAGAAAAATTAAACGAATTGAGGAGAAACAACAGGAGGGGGTTGCGGTTGCGCAGGCGACCAATCGAATGCTGTGGGGAGTTGTACCGTTTTTTGAGCGGTGGTTATAATGGATTTAATTAAAGCAGTGCGTTCAAATGTTGCCACCACGGGTGGTGCACCCAAAACCACAGTGGCACATGCCTGACAAATGTCATTGTGGTGCAACATCACCCAGTCGCCATGATCATCGGTTTGTACAGCCACGTCTTGCAAGCCTTCTTCGGTACAGACTTGGACAAAATGGGTGCTGCTATTGGACAAAGTGTACCCTTGTGTCGCCTGAATCGAAATTACGCACACCAATACGGCCAACCACAAACGACCCCAACGGATTTGTTTGTGGCGCAACTGTTCAAGGTATTGATATAGGCGATGGGTCATACAATTGTTTTGTTAATTATTTCTGTTGCAACTGAAATTTGTCCACATTATACCCATAATTATGCTGTGGACATGTGTTTTTGCAGTTTTAGAAGTGTCTATTTGTTGTGTTTGTGCTACTGTTCAGTTGCTTTCCAATTTGATTGATTGAACCGATATGAACGGACTGATTCTTTCCAAAGACGCGCAAGTTTATTTGAATTTATCCCGCGCACAACAAACCAACTTCGCTGCCCATCATGCGTCCACAAGCGCGGAGGCGTTGCAATTATCAAACGATGCGCTGGCGCGCGTGGAGTGGCTACTTGCCGAGCCTGCATTGGCGGTCGAGGTGCTGGATCAATTGCCGAATCTGCGCTGGCTGCAATCGACTTGGGCTGGGGTGGAAAAACTCTTCGCGCATCCTCGGCGGGATTATACGTTGACGAATATTCGCGGTGTATTCGCACCTTTGATGAGCGAGTATGTGCTCGCGCATATTTTGGCGCATGAGCGGCAATTGTTTGCGCATCGAGCCGCGCAAAAAAATCAAGTTTGGTTCAATGCCTCCTCGGGTGCACAGGTTGGCACACTGCGTGGCAAAACCCTGCTCATTCTCGGCGTGGGCAGCATTGGCGCAGGTTTGGCGCGTATGATGCGACCATTTGGTCTGCGCGTATTGGGTGTGGTTCAGGCAAAACGAGATGTCCCTGAGTGCGATGTGGTGGGGACGATGGCGGATGTGCCCGAATTTTTAGCGCAGTCCGATTATGTGGTCAATACTTTACCGAACACGCCTGCGACGCAAGACATCATCAACACAAGATTTCTACAGCAGATGAAAAGCACTGCCATCCTCATCAATGTCGGTCGTGGACAAGCAGTGGTGGAAAACGACTTGGCTCATGCTTTGAACACCCGTCAAATCGCAGGCGCGGTTTTGGATGTGTATCGCACCGAGCCACTACCGCCTGAACATATTTTTTGGCACACACCGAATTTAACCCTGACCTCGCACACCGCTGCGCCGAGTTTTCCTGCGGATATTTTCACGGTGTTTTGGGACAATTACCAACGTTTTCATGCGCAACAATCCCTACGTTGTGTCGTGGATTTTAATAAAGGATATTGATATGAGCTTTACCATCCGCCCCTTACAAAACACCGCCGATGAACACCAACAATGGCTCACATTGTGGCATGGCTATTTAATGTTTTATGAGTCAACGATTTCGCATGAAGTCGCTGCCCACAATTGGGCGAGTTTTCACAATCCCGACAGCCCGATTGATGCGATTGGCGCGTTTGATGCCGATGGCAACATGTTGGGCTTGGTGCAAACGGTGATTCATTTATCAACCTGGTCGGTCGCGCCGAGTTGTTATCTCAATGATTTGTATACGATACCCACCGCACGAGGGCAGGGTGTGGGTGGTGCGTTGATTGAAGCCGTATATGCGTTTGCCAAAGCCAAAGGCTGCACCAAAGTGCATTGGCTCACGCACGAGTCCAATGTGACAGGGCAGTCACTGTATAACCAGCTCGCGGTGAACGAGGGATTTATCCAGTACGTGCACGCGTTGTAAACCACCTGACACAAAAAACCCACTCTAATTGATAGAGTGGATTTTTTATTCGTGGTACAGCACACCATTTATGCGTCGGTATCAGGCACAAAAATCGGATAAATCGGTTCCCAATTGCGTTTTGCCAACTGTGCATCCATGACTTCGCGGGTGTGTGTTGCCACACCTGAACTGAACGCTGCTTCAGCGACCGCACGCGCGACCACATCGGTGACTTTTTCTAAATCACTAATCGCTGGGAATACCGCGCCTTGCTCTAAACGTTCGGGGGTCACTTGGGTTGAAAGTGCAATCGCCGCAGCGGTCATCATCTCTTGATTGATACTGCTCGCGCCTGCGGCAATCACACCCCAACCAATCCCAGGAAAGACAAAGGTGTTGTTGCCTTGACCGATGTGGTGGGTTTTGCCTTTCCACTCGACCGCATCAAATGGACTACCCGTTGCCACAATGGCACGGGCATCGCTCCAACAAATTGCGTCTTTGGGTAAAATTTCGGTTAAATCCGTCGGGTTGGACAGAGCAAAAACAATCGGACGTGGGGTGTTTTCCATCACCGCCTCAATGATGCGCTGGTTGAACGAGCCACCTTGACCCGACAGCCCCATCAATGCAGTGACTTTGGCGTTGCGCACCACGTCCATCATATTTGGATTTTCGCTGGCGTAACTCCAGCCCACCAATTTTTCACGATCGTGTGCAAAAATCATTTTGTACGGCTCTAAACCTTCGCGGTCACTCAAAATCAAACCACGCGAGTCGAGCACATAAATACGCTCTTTGGCTTGCTCTTGCGTTAATCCCAAGTGCATCAAACCATACATGATTTGCGAAGCCACGCCAATCCCACCCGCGCCCGCGCCGCTGACGAGGAATACTTGCTCGGTCAGGGTTTTGCCTTGTTGGGTGGCTGCCATCAAGCCACCCAACGCCATTGCGCCTGTGCCTTGGATGTCATCGTTAAAACTTGGGATGCTGTCGCGGTAACGCGCGAGCACATCAAATGCAGTCGATTTACTGAAGTCTTCCCACTGCAACATGGCTTCTGGGAAACGTTTTTTAAACGCGCTGACAAAGGCATCAATCATTTCGAAATACTTCGCGCCGCGTGTGCGCGGTTGACGCACGCCAAGGTAGAACGGATCTTCGAGGAGTTTTTTGTTGTTCGTGCCAAAATCGAGCAGCACAGGCAAGGTTTCAATTGGGCGTATGCCCGCCGCCAAAGAATACAGAGTTAATTTGCCCATACAAATCGCAATTCCGCCGAAACCTTGGTCGCCAATACCCAAAATACCTTCGGCATCGGTGACCACCGCCAATTTGGTCGTGCCTGCGTATGAGGACAAAATCGTATCCAAATCGCGGTAATTGGATTCGGTGACCACCAAGCCACGGGGTTCGCGGTAAATGTGTGAGAACTCTTGAATCGCTTCGCCCACGGTTGGCGTATAAACGATGGGCAGCATTTCCTCTAAATAACGTTTGACGAGGGCGTAGTATTGAATGCGGTTGTAGTCCTGCACTTCGCGCAGAAACACGTATTTTTCTAAATTGGTTTTACATGCCGAATACTGCTCGTACATGCGCACGATTTGTTCTTCGAGGGTTTCGATGCGTGGCGGCAAGCGTCCTTCAATGCCAAATGCGCGTCGCTCCTCCGCAGTGAATGCCGTGCCTTTGTTTAAAAACGGGTCTTTTAATAATTGTCGTCCCTGTGATTTAACACGAATAACCTCTGGCATTGCGCACTCCAAAAAATTTGTATTGTACTTGGTGCGATTCGTTCTTGCCAATTTTTAATGCTAAAAAACTTAAAAATTGATGAATATTTCACAAATTCATACGGTTTTCAGAGACTATTTTAATCGGTGTCGAGATTGCCAATTGTACTCAATCAGCCTACAATACCACGAATCCATAACGGTTTTTTCTGTAACGTCTAAAAAGGTGCAGGCCATGTTAAATACCACTTCGTTTGATGTCATTGTTATTGGCGCGGGACCTGCGGGATTGAGCCTTGCACGCTTGTTGGCGGAGACAACGCTTAAAATTGCCATTGTTGATCCCGCTCCAGCCAGCGTACTTAAAAACCCGCCCGCCGATGGGCGTGAAATTGCCTTGACCCATCAGTCCAAAGAATTGTTAGAGGCAATGGGTGCGTGGGATGCAGTGCCTGAAGGTGAAATTTTTAAACTGCGCTCAGCCAAAGTGGTCGATGGCACGTCGCCATTTGAGTTGCATTTTGCAACCCCCGAAACAGCGCGCGGCAAACCGACCGATACCTTGGGTTATTTGATTTCCAACCACCACATTCGCCAGTCGATTTACGCGCAAGTTGAACACCAACCGAATATCACGTGGTTCACCGAGCAAAAAGTGCAATCGGTCTATGGCAAACCTGAAGACGCAGGTGTGACTCTGGGTGATGGACAAAAACTCACCGCGCGTTTGGTCGTCGCGGCGGACTCGCGTTTCTCGACCACGCGCCAACAAATGGGCATCCCTGTGGACATGCACGATTTTGGGCGTACGGTGATTACCTTTCGGATTGAACACACTGCGAGCAATGACAACACCGCGTTTGAATGTTTCCACTATGGACGTACCTTGGCGATTTTGCCATTGACTGAGCATTTATCCAGCGCGGTGATTACGATTGATACGCAGTTGGCACACACGGTGGAGGATTTAGACGATGTGGCGCAGGCGCAGGACATTGCACAGCGCGTCAATGGACAATTGGGCGATGTGAAAGTAGATCGGAAGAGCACACGTCTGAACTC
>OCVT010000405.1_pt1 | contig 17416 bp, 16 predicted proteins | sample 1539111 | NCBI WGS metagenome assembly OCVT01 (sample SAMEA3991482, study PRJEB22521) | metagenome | biome: anthropogenic terrestrial biome; feature: sewage plant; material: raw primary sludge | place: Sweden | collected 2012-09-26 | reverse complement strand
TCCAATTCCAGCAGCTACTACAGAGTAAGCTTTTAAAGTTTGGTTAGCAACTTCAGCGTCAGAAGCAAATGCAACAGCAGCAATAGCTAACATTAAAAGAACGATTTTTTTCATTCTAGATTCCTTATATTTTTTTAGTTTCAAAGTCTGTTCGGCTTGCGTATCCCTACTAAATACTTTGTTGGTCAGGATTATATATCAATAAAAATAAAAAAAAGCTAAAAGCAGTTATTCTTTTTATTTACAAAAATTCGCTAAAATACTTTTTATAATTAAAAAAAGGTTACAAATGAAGAAATTGTTTTTATCACTTAGTGTAATAGTGATTCTTATTTTATCTAGTATTTATGGATTGTTATTTACAAAATTTGGAAATAATATGGCTGCTTCATATATTGAAGATAAAGTTAACACAGGACAACAAGATGTGAAATTAAAGGTTAATGATTTTACTTTAACATTAACTCATTTAAATTTTGTTGCATGGATAAATGATAACTCTGAAATTAATATTTCAGGAGATTTATCTTTATTTAAAAAGAGTGTAGATTTAAAATATGATATTAAAATCAATGATTTATCAACATTGAAAAATTTAACAAAACAAGAATTTAAGGGTCCATTATTTACAAGTGGAATTTTCATAGGAAATGACCAAGAAGCAATTATTCAAGGTACTTCAGATGTTGCAAAAAGTCAGACAAAATACTATTTTAATTTAGAAAATTATGAACCAAGAAATATAAATATTCAAGTTAAAAATGCAAAAATTGAAGATTTATTAACTCTATTAAATGAGCCTTCATATATGAAAGGTGATTTAAATATATTAGCAGATATTAAAAATGCAAATATTTCAAAATTAGACGGGATGATAGTTTCTAAAATTACTAATGCAAAAGTTAATAATGATGTTGTAAATAAAGAATTCAGTCAAACAATTCAAACACCAATAAGTTTTCAAAGTGATATAAATGCAATTTTAACACCAAATAAAGCTGAAATTAAAAGTAATTTAATTAGTCCAATTGCTGAAGTTTTCATGAATAGAACAATAATTGATTTATCAACAAATGATATTAAAACAGATTATAAAATTGAAGTTAAAAACTTAAATAAGCTAGAAGGAATAATTGCTAAAAAATTAAATGGAGAATTTTTAACAAATGGTAGCTTTAAATCATTTAATGAAACTATTCAAATTGAAGGTAGTTCAAATATATTTGAGGGAATTACAAAATATACTACTGAGTTTAAAGATTCTAAAATTTCAAACATTAAATTTGCAATAGAAAGTGCTAAATTAGAAAAATTCTTGCAGGTTATAAATGAACCTATTTATGCGACAGGTGATTTAAATATTCAAGCTGATATAAAAAATGCGAATCTTGATAAACTAGAAGGTGTGATTAATTCTAAAATAACTAATGGATTAGTTGTAAATGAAGTTACAAATACTATATTTAAACAAGATTTAAAAGAAAAAGTAAATTTTGATTTGTATGTGGATACAGATTTAATTCCTAATCAAGCGGTTTCAAAAGCTGTTTTAGAAACTACTCTTGGAAATTTAACTACTAAAAATTCTATATATAATTTAAAAGAAAATGCTTTTAATAGTGATTATTTATTAAATATCCCACAATTAGATAAATTAAAAGATGTTGTAAAAATGAGCCTAAAAGGAAAACTTGATATATCAGGTGAACTTTATAATAAAGAAAATTCTATGTTGTTAAATGGGAAATCAGATACTTTAGGTGGAACATTTGATTTTGATTTTAAAAATGATAAATTAAATGCAAATTTAAAAAATATTGATATTCAAGAGTTAACAAGTATGTTAGATTACTCTAAAATATTTGATTCAAAGGCTAATTTTAATTTAGATTATGATTTATTAACTAAAAAAGGTAATTTACTAGGAAAGCTTACAAATGGGCATCTTTTAGAAAATAATTTTGTAACTTTGGTTAATCAATTAGTAAAAGTTGAGTTAACAAAAGAAGTTTATGAAACTTTTGATATTAATACTAAAATCAATGATAGGATTTTAACATCTGATTTAATTATGAAAAGTCAGAATACACAATTTAATATTAAAGATTCTATTTTAGATTTAGAAAAGAATTTAATTGATGCAAAAATTAATACAACTATAAAAGATAAAACTCTTGATATAAACTTAAAAGGTGAAACTTCATCTCCTCAAATTTCTATAGATGCGAAAGATTTATTAAAAGAGCAAATAAATAAAAAAATTGAAAAGAAAAAAGATAAAATTCAACAAAAGCTAAATAAAGCTTTAGAAAAAGCTTACCAATAATCTAAAAATGTAATAAAATAGAGTTTTAAACTCTATTTTATATCTTCAAAATCTATCATATTTTAAATTTTAATATTGTTCTGATAATTATTATCATTTTAAGAAAACTAAAAGTTTTATTTGGATTTAATTCATTATTGATAATTAATATTAAGATTAATAAAAAAGGAACGAAATGTTAAATTTAACTAAAAAAGTGGTAGTTTCACTATCAGTTGTTACTGCGATTGTTTTAACAGGTTGTACATCAACTCAATCTGGAAGTGAAAAAAAAGAAGTTGTAAAAACTAATTCAGTATTAGAAGCATATTCAAATATCGCTTTAGCAAATTATAGTGACTCTTTAAAAGATGCTCAGGCTTTAAAAGTAGCAATTGATACTTTTGCAAAAAATCCTACAGCTGAGAATTTGAAAAATGCAAAAATTGCTTGGTTAGTTTCAAGGGAATCTTATGGTCAAACAGAGATTTTTAGACTTGCTAATGGTCCTGTTGATGCAGAAAAAGGTTGGGTATCTGAAACTTATGGAGCAAAAGAGGGGCAGATTAATGCTTGGCCACTTGATGAAAATATGATTGATTATACTATTGATGCTGAGGGTAAAAAAACATCAGGAAATATTATTGATACAATTGGAAAATTTAATCCAGGAGGAGAAGAGTCAAAAGAAGTTGATATTACAAAAATCACTGTTGATGCAATTACTGATTTAAATGAAAATGGTGGAGATGCAAATGTTGCATCTGGATATCATGCAATTGAATTTTTATTATGGGGACAAGACCAAGATTATTCTAATTTCCTAAAAGATGGAATTACAAATGGAGCTTTAGTTTCAGGGATTAGACCTTTAAAAGATTTTACAACAGATAAAAATGCAGCAAGAAGATTGGCTTATTTACAAGTTGCAAGTGAAAAATTAGTTGAAGATTTAACAGTTATTAAATCAGCTTGGGAAAAAGAAATTTCAGGAACAAAAGGTTTATATCAAGCTGCTTTAAAAGGTGAGTTAAAAGGTGAAAATGCTTCTAAAAATATAGAATCAAGCGAAGCTTTAAAACAAATTATTGCTGGAATGGGAGTTTTTGTAAAATCAGAACTTGCTAATGAAAGAATTGCAGTTGCTGTGTTAACTCCAAGTGAAGAAGATGAACACTCTTGTTTCTCTGATAATACGCATAGAGACATAGTAAATAATTATCAAGGATTTAAAAATATTTTAACAGCAACTTATAAAGGTAAAAAATATGGAACTTCTTTATTGGATGCTGCAAATGATGAGTCAAAAACTAGAATTTTAGAATTAATGAAATCTATTGAAGCAAAAATTAGTAATATTGATGAAGTTGCAAAAACAAAAGAACATTTTGATTATCAAATTAGACCAACAAGTGAACAATCAAAAGTTATTGTAAAACTTAAAAATGAGTTGAGAAAATTAGGTGATGAAATGGTAAATGTAGCAGCTGCAAATAAAATTAGTTTAAGTACAGATGATGTTACAGATCCTGAAGAAACAAAACTTTAATAAATTGAGAAAAGTTTTTATCTCAAAAAGCCTTGTAGCAATTTTTGCTACAGGGCTTTTTGCCGTTAATAGTTATGGTGAATTTTTATCATTTGATAAAAATAAGTCAGTGCTATTAAGCCCAATTGATAATTTAAATGATGAAGAGTATGATAAATTTATATTAGGGAGAAGTTTTTTTACAATTCCATGGGTTGAATCTCCAAGTGCAACAACTGCAAGGGATGGATTAGGACCACTTTTTAATGCAAATACTTGTATCTCTTGTCATACAGCAAATGGGCGTGGAACTTTATTTAATAAAGATGGTTTAGAATCAAGAAGTTTAATTGCTAGATTATCAATGAATGCAAATGAATCAAAAGAGCATAATGAACTTTTAAAATATAAAGGTTTTATTCCTTCTTCAATTTATGGTAGCCAATTATCAGTAAATGCAATTCATGGGGTAGAATTTGAGGGTAAAGTAAAAATAGATTTTAAAGAAGTTGAAGTTTTATTTCCTGATGGAGAAAAACAGATATTATTAAAGCCAAACTATAGCTTAGAAAATCTAAATTATGGAACTTTGCAGGAAGGAACAATTATTTCATACAGAATATCTCCCACTTTAAATGGTATGGGATTAATAGAACTCATTTCAAATGAAGATATTTTAAAGAATGTAGATGAAGAAGATATAAATAACGATGGAATAAGTGGTCGTGCAAACTATGTATATTCAAATCTTACAAAAAAAGAGGAATTGGGGAAATATACTTGGAAAGCTAGTGTTGCTTTTTTGAAAGAGCAAGTTGCTGGAGCTGCTTTTAATGATATGGGATTAACAACTTCAATTTTTGCTAGTGAAAATTGTACTTCATCTCAACAAAAATGTAACGATGCACCAAAAGCAAGAGATGCTATTGATTTACCAGATGATAGGCTTGATGCTATTGCATATTATTTGAAGCATATAAAATCTTATACTCCTAAAATTACAAAAGAGTATGAAGAGGGGTTAGAAATATTTGAGCAAATTTCATGTTCAAAGTGTCATATTAGTAGTTTTGATACAAAAAAAGGTTTTAAAGTTTATCCTTATTCAGATTTTTTACTTCATGATATGGGTAATGATTTAGCGGATGGAAGAGTTGAGTTTAAAGCAAGTGCAAATGAGTGGAGAACTGCACCTTTATGGGGATTAGCATTACATGAAAAGATAAATGGTGAAAAGCCTAGACTTCTACATGATGGAAGGGCTAGAAGTTTTCAAGAAGCAATTTTATGGCATGGTGGAGAAGCTATAGAAGCAAGAGAAAATTATATGAATTTACCAAAAGAAAAAAGAGAAAAATTACTTAAATTTTTAGAGGAGTTATAATGAAAAAAGTGTTGTTTTTAGTGTTGTTGTTTTCTTCAATGGTTTTTGCAAATGAAAAAATATTAGTAAATATTTTAAAAAATGTATCAATCCCAAATGTGGAAAAAACAATAAATGATGCGAAAGTTTTACAAAAAGATGTAAATGCTCAGAATTTTACAAATTTTTTAAAATCATGGAAAAAAGTAGAAGCATTATATTTTGCAGGTGATATAAATGAGGATTTTGCTGATACTCCAAGATATATTGATGTATTTAATAATTTAAAAGAAGATTTGAATTCTCAATTAAAAAGAGCAATTGAATCAAAAGATGAACCAAAAGTTGCTTTATTTAAGAACTCTTTTAAAAGTATAAATGCTTTAGAGTATATTTTATTTAATGATAAAGATATTTCAAAAAGAGAAAAAGAATTAAGTGTTGTTATCTTAGATTCAATAATCTCTAATTTAGAAGAAATAAACAAGGTTTACAAAAACTATTTAGTATCACCAAAAGATGAAAAATGGGAAAATGCTTTAGTTATAAATACTTTGATTGCTAGTTCTTATAGATTAAAAGAGTGGAGAATTGGAAATGCAAGTGGAAATTCAAGCAAATTTAAAAATGATGCAAAAAACGAAAGAGCAGAATATTTCTTAAGTCAAAATTCATTTGCTGCAATTGATGCTATTTTAGATGCTCATAATCAAATTGTTAAGAAAAATCCATATTATGATTTTGCAGCTTTTGCTATGGATAAAGGTGCAGCAATTCAGCTTTTAGTAGTAATTGATAAAATAAAAGAGATGCAAGATGAGTTAAAAGTTTTACCAAAAGATGATTTTACAAAAGCAAATAAGTTGTTTAATAGTGCAAAAGATTTACATAATGCTTATTATGTTTCATTGATTGAGCAGTTAAGTATAACTGGAAAAATTCTTGATGCGGATGGAGATTAAAAATTGAATGATTTTTTTGCATTAGAGTATTTAATAGACCCAAATAAGAGAATTTTTTGGCTTTATATAATCTCTTCAATAATATTGGCAATAACATATTTTTATATAACAAAGAAAAATACAAGAGTAATAATGTCATCAAAACTTTGGTTACATCCAAGTGCAAAACTTGATTATTATTACTTTTTTATCTCTTATTTTATAAATATTTTTTTATTAGTTCCTTTTATTATTAGTGCTAAAACAATCGCTTTTAGTGTAAATAAATTTTTATATACGCAGTTTGATTATTTTGAAAATGATGTTTTTTCTTATGGTCAAATTATTTTTTTATATACAATAACACTATTTTTAGTGAGTGATTTTACAAGATATTGGTTACATAGATTTTTACATACGATTCCTTTTTTATGGGAGTTTCACAAAGTTCATCATAGTGCAAAGGTTTTAACTCCTATTACATTTTATAGGGTTCATCCAGTTGAGAATTTTCTTTTTGGACTGCGATATTCTTTGAGTATGGGTTTTGTAACTGGTATTTTTATATATTTTTTTGGTGCGATGATTGATATTTATACTGTAGTAGGGGTAAATGTCTTTTTATTTATTTTTTCAGTTTTTGGAGCAAATTTAAGACACTCTCATGTGCCTTTTTCATATCCAAAGATTTTGGAAAATTGGTTGATGTCTCCAAAACAACATCAAATTCATCATAGTAGAAAACATTTTGATAAAAATTATGGTGGATTTGTATCTATTTGGGACAGAGTTTTTGGAAGTTTACAACTTTCAAATGAAGTATCTGTAATGAAATTTGGTTTAAGAAAAAACCAAATGGGTGATTACAGAACTTTGAAAAGTCTAGTATTTAGACCTTTTATAAATCTTTTAATAAAAAGGAAAAATTAGAATGAGAAAATTAAAATTAGTTTCTATGGGAATTTTGTGTATAGGTTCTATTTGTTTAAGCGCAAATGAAATCTCACAAAAAGAGACTTTAGGTCAAGCTTTATTTTTGGATAAGAATTTATCAAAAAATAGAACTCAATCATGTGCAACATGCCACAATCCAGATGCAGGTTTTGCTGATAATAGAGATAATGGTATAAAAAAAATGGCTTCATTAGGAGATGATAATAAATCTTTAGGTGATAGACAAGCTCCAACTGCTTCTTATGCTAAATTTTCTCCTGATTTTCATTTTGATGAGAAAAAACAAAAATATATTGGTGGACAATTTTGGGATGGAAGAGCTAAAACTTTAGAAGAACAAGCAGGTGGACCACCATTAAATCCTATTGAAATGGGAATGGGAAGTAAAAAAGAAATAGTTGATAGAATCAAAGAAAATTCTTATTATGTTCAAACATTTAAAGAATTATTTGGTGAAGATATTTTTTCTGATGAGGTAAAAGCTTATGATGCAATGACTGTTGCAATTGCAACTTTTGAAAGAAGCAATGAATTCTCGCCATTTGATTCAAAATATGATAGATACTTAAAAGGTGAATATGATTTAACACCACTTGAAGATTTAGGTAAATCAATATTCTTTTCAAATAACAATAATTCTTGCGCAACTTGTCACGTTTTAAAAGGTGAAGATAAAGCAGGAGAAACTTTTACAAATTATGAATATCATAATATTGGAACACCTGCAAATAAAACTTTAAGAGCAAAAAATGGTGTAAAAGATATTGATAAAGGATTATTGGCAAATCCAAATGTAAAAGATGTTGCACAAAATGGAAAACATAAAGTTCCGACACTCCGAAATGTTGCAGTTACAGCTCCTTATATGCACAATGGTGTATTTAAAGATTTAAAAACAGTTATTGAATTCTATGATAAATACAACAATAAAGATAGAAATATAAATCCAGAAACTAACAAACCTTGGGATGATGCAGAAGTAAAAGAAACAATTGCTCTAAAAGAGTTAAAAGCAAATGCTTTAACTGATAGAAAAGTAGAAGCGTTAGTTGCATTTATGAAGCTTTTAACTGATAAAAAATATGAACATTTATTAGAAAAATAAGAAATATGGAGATTATTCTAATATTTTTTATGAAAAATTGATACAATACTCGAAAAAAAGGCTATGACCGATGAATAAAATAATATTATTTTTTGTTTCTTTAACTCTATATGCAAATGGAGCAGATTTATTTGATTTAGAAAAAGAAAAAAAAAGTTTGATGATTAATTATTCTGAAAGAATATCAATAGCAAAAGAAGAAAATTTAGGGAATAGGGTTGCTTTACTTGACAAAACATTAGAATGCTTTAAAAGCTCAATGAGTAAAAGAGATATTTTAAATTGTAAAGTAGATGAGAGAAAAAGAATAATGAGTTTAATCAAAGGTTAAACTCATTATGACTTTAGATATTTAAATATAAAACATTATCTTCGATTTTAGTTTCAAAAATTCCTGTACAACCCTTATCATTTCCCAAAGCTTCGCCAGTTTTTAAATCCATTTCCCAGTTATGTAAAGGGCAAGTTACTTGTGTTTCGTGAACTAAACCTTCACTTAATTTTCCTTTTTTATGGGGACAGATATTATTCATAGCAAAAATTGAACCATCTCTTGTTTTAAAAACTGCTATTTCAATTTCACCAATTTCTACTTTTCTTGAACCCATAAATGGGATATTTTCAACTTCTGTGATTTTGTACCATTTTGCCATTTTAAATTTGCTCCTTTGCTTCAAAACTATGAGATTCTTCTGGATTAATTACGATTGGATCAAATTCTTTAGTAAATCCATCTTTAATTGCTTGTGCCCAAGGGTCAACTTGTGCTGATTCTTGTGATATTTCAAATCTTTTTGCATATTCACTAACCTGTTGTTTATCTAACATTACATCTTTTATATATTGTAATCCAGTTCGCTCAACCCAATGTGCAGTTCTTTCTAAGTAATATGAATCTTCCCTATGAAACTGCATAAATGCTTTTACATATTCTAATAACTCTTCATCTGTTTCAACTTTACAAAGTAAATCTGTAACTCGCACTTTTATACCACCATTTCCAGCAATATGAATTTCCCAACCTGAATCAACACCAATTATTCCTAAATCTTTGATAGTTGCTTCCGCACAATTTCGTGGGCAACCTGAAACTGCAATTTTAAATTTATGTGGAGTCCAGCTTCCCCATGTGAGTTTTTCAATAATCACACCCATATTCATAGAATCTTGCGTCCCAAATCTACACCAAGTATTTCCAACACAAGTTTTTACAGTTCTTAAACCCTTTGCGTAAGCTTGACCTGATACAAATCCAGCATCATTTAAATCTTGCCACATAGGAGCTAATTGCTCTTTTTTGATTCCTAACATATCAAGTCTTTGACCACCTGTGAATTTTACAGTTGGAACATTGTATTTCACAGCAATATCAGCGATGTCTTTAAGTTCTTTTGGAGATGTTAATCCTCCCCAAATTCTAGGAACCACAGAGTAAGTCCCATCTTTTTGGATGTTTGCAAACATTCTATCGTTTACAAGTGCCGATCTTTTGTCATTTTTATATTTATCATCGTTATATTTTACAAGTAAGTAAAAGTTTATTGCAGGTCGGCATTTTGCACAACCATCGGCAGTTTTCCATTCAAGTTTTGAGAATACATCATAAACAGTTTCAAACTCACCTTTGTTTATTGCAGTTCTTATTTCTTTGTGTCCTAGTATTGTACAGCTACAAATTCCTTCTTCAATTGCATTATATTCATCACCCAAAGTATTTACTAATATTTGCTCAACTAATCCCAAACAAGACCCACAAGATGCTCCTGCTTTTGTGCAAGATTTTACATTGCTTAGTGATTTTAAATCTTTTTCTTTGATAGCTGTTACAATATCACCTTTGCAAACACCATTACATCCACAAACCTCTTCATCATCGCTCATAGAGTTTATGTCATTTCCACCATGCCCACTATCTCCACTTAAAGCAGATTTTCCAAATAGGATTTTTGTTCGCAAATCACTTATATCTGTATGCTCTTTTAAAAGTTTCAAATACCAAGAAGCATCAGCTGTATCTCCATATAAAACCATACCTATGATTTTGTTATTATAGATTACAAGTTTTTTATAGATTCCTATTTTTTCATCTAATAAAATTAAATCTTCTGTTGTCTCATCGCCTAAATAATCACCAGCACTAAACAAATCAATACCTGAAATTTTTAGTCTAGTTGAAAGAGTTGAACCAGAATATCCATCCGTTGATTTTCCAGCAAGAACTTTTGCTAAAACTTTTGCTTGTTCATATAAAGGTGCTACTAATCCATAAGTATTTCCATTATGTTCAACACACTCTCCAATGGCAAAAATAGAGTCATCAGAAGTTTTTAGGAAATCATCTACCACTATTCCTTTATTACAATTCAATGAAGCATTAAGAGCCAATGTAGTGTTTGGAATAATTCCCGTTGCAAAAACAACTAAGTTTGATTCAACACAAACTCCATCTGTGAACTCTACTTTTTCAACAATTCCATCACCTGAAATCTCTTTTATAGTTGTGTTTAGTTTAAACTCTATTCCATAAGATTCAAGATTTTTTTGAAGTAATTTTCCACCCGTTGAATCAAGTTGTTGTGATAAAATTGAACCACTTCTATGAACTAAAATAGTTTTAATTCCATGTTTTGCAATTCCATAAGCAGCTTCAAGTCCAAGTAATCCACCACCAACAACCACAGCAGTTTTATCTTTTCTAATTGTGCTAATAATTTCATCAACATCGGCTTTTGTTCTAAAGGCAATTACATTTTCTAAGTCACTTCCTTTTGTTTTTGGAATAAAGGCAGTTGAACCAGTTGCTATCAGAAGTTTGTCGTAAGATTCAGTTTTTCCACTTTCACTTTTGATAGTTTTATCTTCTTTGTTTATTGATACAACTTTATCACCTTTGTGTAAAGTGATATTGTTTTGTTCATACCAAGATTGGTGATTAATTATTGTATCTTCAAAAGTTTTTTCTTGTGAAAGGATGTAAGATAACATGATTCTATTGTAGTTTACGTGAGGCTCTTCACCATAAATTGTAATCTCATATCTGTTTTTATCTATTTCTAAAAGGTCTTCGATGGTTCGAAGTCCACTCATTCCATTTCCGATTACTACTAGTTTTTCTTTCATCTTAAATCCTTTTATTTGGGTTAAATGATTATTCCATAATGAATTCTTTTGGGATAAAAATAATTGTATATAAAATATTCAATAATCTTAATTTTTAATTAAATTTATAAAATAATTTATTTTTAATGATAATTTAAAGATATTCAAAACTTTTTAAACTTATTTTTACATTAAAATATTAAAAATATAAGTTTTTACTGAATGGTGTTTGTAAATTAATTTTTAAAAATATTGTTAAATAAGTTGACAAATAAGAAATTATAGATTATAATTATCACCAATTTAGTAGGTGTTAAATGAAAGTATCAAAAAAAACAGATTATGCGCTAAGAGCTTTGTTCTCAATTGCAGAATTAAAAGGAGAATCTATCTCTACTAAAATTTTATCTGAGAATATTGATGTTCCCAGAAGATTTTTAGAAAATATTATGCTTGAGATGAATAAAGCAGGTTGGGTTAAAAGTATCCCTGGAAGATATGGTGGGTATACACTTGCAAAAAATGCAAATGAGATAACATTAGGTGAAGTAATAAGACACTTTGAGGGAATGATTGCTATGATTTCTTGTGTAAGTGTTTCAAATTATGAAGCTTGTGGCCAAGAATCAAAGTGTTATTTTAGAAGAATTTTTCTAAATATTAGAAATTTAACTGCTCAAATTTTAGATAAAACAACTATTGCTTCATGTTTAAGCCATGAACCAATAAAAAAAGAAGATATTTTTAAAGAAGAATTTATAGGTGGTTTAGGTATTTAATACTTAAAAACATCTATTTTTTTTGATATTTTAATATTCACCTATTTGGTGTATATTATTTAAGTAAAGGATTTTAAAATGATGTGTAGTATTTTAAAAAGAGTGTAAAACAATAAAAAATGGCGAGATTTTTTTAAATCTTTAATATTCATACATTTAGTGTATATTAGTTTAAAATGGAAAAAATAAAATGAAAATAAAAAATTTAATAGTAGCCACATTAGTAGCTCCAATTCTTGCAATTGCAAGCGAAACTTATGATTTTAAAAAAGAGAGTGAAAAAAAATCAATAGAGATTTTAAATGTATCTTATGACCCAACAAGAGAATTATATGCAGATTATAACAAAGACTTTGCAAAATATTGGAAAGAAAAAACAGGTCAAGATGTAACTATTAAACAATCACACGGTGGTGCTGGTAAACAAGCACGAGCTGTAATTGACGGATTAAGTGCAGATGTTGTTACTTTAGCATTAGCCTATGATATAGATAAAATTTCTGAAAGTACAAAAATATTTCCTGAAGATTGGCAAAAAAGATTAGAGAATAACTCTTCTCCTTATACTTCTACTATTGTATTTTTAGTTAGAAAAGGAAACCCAAAAGGTATTAAAGATTGGAATGATTTAGTAAAAGAGGGAACAGAAGTTATTACTCCAAATCCTAAAACTTCAGGAGGTGCAAGATGGAATTATTTAGCAGCTTATGCTTATGCAATTAAACAAGAATTAGGTGATTTAACAAAAATAGATAGAAACTCAGATAAATTCAAAGCAGCAGATGCAAAAGCTTTAGAGTTTGTAAAAAAAGTATATAAAAATGTTCCTGTTCTTGATTCAGGAGCAAGAGGTTCAACAAATACATTTGTACAAAGACAAATTGGTGATGTGTTACTTGCTTGGGAAAATGAAGCATTTTTAGCAATAAATGAATTAGGTGTAGGTGAATTTGAAATTGTCGTACCAACCGTATCAATTTTAGCAGAACCACCAGTTACAGTTGCAGATGAAAATGCTAAAAAGCATGGAACTTATGAAGTTTCTAAAGCTTATTTAGATTATTTATATTCACCAGTTGGTCAAAAATTAGCGGCTAAACATTACTATAGACCATACAAACCAGAATTTGTAGATAAAGAAGATTTAGCAAGATTTCCAAAACTTGAACTTCTAAAAATAAATGATATTTTTGGAAGTTGGAAAGAAGCACAAAAAGCACATTTTGATGATGCTGGAAGTTTTGATTTAATTTATAAATAAAGGTTTAAAATGCGACTTAATTTCGGAATAATAAAAAGGCAAAAGTCACCAATACCAGGATTTGGTTTGACTATGGGATATACTATTTTTTATCTTAGTATCATAGTTATGATTCCTTTAATTGCTCTTTTTACAGAGGCTTTTAGTATGGGATGGCAAGCATTTGTAGATGCTTCAACAAATGCAAGAGTAATCGCTAGTTATAAACTAACATTTGTAACTTCATTAATAGCAGCGCTTGTAAATACTTTTTTTGGACTAATTGTTGCTTGGTGTTTGGTTCGATATGAGTTTTTTGGAAAAAGAGTTTTTGATGCAATTGTTGATTTACCTTTTGCTTTGCCAACAGCTGTTTCTGGAATTGCACTTACTACCTTATATTCAGCACAAGGTTGGTTTGGTCAAATCTTACAACCTTTAGGAATAAAAGTAGTATTTACTCCTATTGGAATTACTATTGCTTTGATTTTTATAGGACTTCCATTTGTTGTTCGAACTATTCAACCTGCACTTGAAGAGATTCAAATAGAACAAGAAGAAGCTAGTGCATCTTTGGGAGCTTCAAGGTGGCAAACATTTTATAAAGTGATACTTCCTACAATTTTTCCAGCTCTTTTAACAGGTTTTGCACTTTCATTTGCAAGGGCATTAGGTGAATATGGTTCGGTTGTTTTTATTGCTGGAAATATGCCCTTTAAAACTGAGATTAGTACGCTTTTGATTATTACAAAACTAGAACAATATGATTTTGCAGGAGCAACTGCAATTGCTGTTGTGATGTTATTAATCTCTTTTGTAATGCTGTTATTGATTAATATACTTCAAAGATGGAGTTCAAAAAGAAGAGGAATGGAGGCTATATGAAAACACGAAGTAATTCACAAACTAGTTTAGATGAGTCAAAATTAGTTAAATATTCATTAATTGCAACAGCAGTTTTATTTTTGGGAGTAATGTTAGTTGTTCCTTTGATTACAATTTTTGCAGAAGCTTTTAGAAAAGGAGCAGAAGCTTATTTTGAAAGTTTTAATGACGCGTATGTTTTACAAGCTATAAAACTTACATTTATAACAGCTGCAATTGCAGTTCCTTTAAACTTGGTTTTTGGGGTGTGTGCATCTTGGGCGATAGCAAAATATTCTTTTTTTGGAAAAAGTTTTTTAATAACTTTGATTGATTTACCTTTTGCTGTAAGTCCAGTTATTTCAGGATTTGTTTATATTTTATTATTTGGGGCGCAAGGTTGGTTTGGTTCTTGGTTGATTGAAAATGATGTTCAGATTATCTTTGCAGTTCCTGGAATTGTTTTAGCAACTATATTTGTAACTTTTCCATTTGTGGCAAGAGAGTTAATTCCACTTATGCAAGAACAAGGAAATGATGAAGAACAAGCAGCTTTACTTTTAGGAGCTAGTGGTTTTCAAACATTTTGGAAAGTAACACTACCTAATATAAAATGGGGTTTACTTTATGGAGTAATTTTATGTAACGCAAGAGCAATGGGTGAGTTTGGAGCAGTTTCTGTAGTATCTGGTCATATTCAAGGAATTACAAACACGATGCCCTTACAAGTTGAAATTTTATATAACGAATATAACTTTGTAGCAGCATTTGCAGTTTCAACGCTTTTGGCAATACTTGCACTTTTAACTTTGGTTCTAAAATATATTTTAGAGTGGAAAGTATCAAGAGAATTAAAAAAATTAAAAAATGAAGAATAGACAAGGAATAATAAAATGAAAATTGAAGTAAAAAATCTAACAAAATATTTTGGAAACTTTGTAGCCCTTGATAATATAAATTTACAGATAGTTGAGGGTGAACTACTAGCTCTTTTAGGACCATCAGGAAGTGGTAAAACAACACTTTTAAGAATGATTGCAGGTCTTGAAACAGTTGATGATACGGATAGAGGTGAGATATTATTTAATGAAATAGATGTTTCAAAAAAAGATATAGGTGATAGGGATATAGGATTTGTATTTCAACACTATGCACTTTTTAAACACATGACAGTTTTTGAAAATATCGCTTTTGGATTAAGAGTAAAACCCAAAAAACTAAGACCTAATAATGATGAGATAAATAAAAAAGTTACAAAACTTTTAGAACTTATTCAACTTGATGGTTTCGCAAATAGATTTCCTTGGCAATTATCTGGTGGTCAAAGACAAAGGGTTGCATTAGCAAGGGCATTAGCCGTTGAACCAAAAGTATTATTACTTGATGAACCATTTGGTGCATTAGATGCAAAAGTTCGAGCAGATTTAAGAAAATGGCTTAAAGAGCTTCAAGAAGAGCTAGGTATTACAACAGTTTTAGTAACTCATGACCAAGAAGAAGCCCTTGAAGTTGCCGATAGAATTGTAGTAATAAGTAAAGGAAAAATTGAGCAAATTGGAACTCCAGAAGAAGTATTCCATAATCCTGCAAATGAGTTTGTAATTAACTTCTTAGGAAATGTAAACTTATTTCATGGACGAGAAGAAGATGGAAGATTAAATATTGATTCATCTTTGGAAAATGAAGATAATAACTCTAAATTTTTAATCAGACCACATGAACTAGAAATAGTTTCAGTAAATGATAAAGATGCAATTTTGCAAGCAAAAGTGAGATATATCCAACTTGCAGGTTCACAAGTAAAAGTAGAATTAACACATTTAGAAAATGAAACAAGAACAGTTTTAGTTGAAATTTCTCACTATGAATTTAAAGAGAAAAATATAAAAAAAGGTGACATCGTTGGAATTCGTCCAAGGGCTTTAAGAACTTTTGAAGATGGGGCAGGTATTTAGCGCCCCTTTTTATAATATAATTAGAAATAGATTAACGTAAGATTAAGATTAGTTCCATTTTCTATGTGTTACAACTACATCTTTATCATTACTTATTAAAGTAAGTTCTTCATCGCTGATATTGCATTGTAAAACCATACCTCTTTTTGCTAAATCTTCTATGTCCTCATCAATATTTAGGTGAATTATAGATAAATTTTTAAATCGATTAATATTATTTTCTATTTGTTTAAACCATGGTTCTGCCATATTTTCTTGATAAGTATAAACAATAACTTTGTCTGAACGCCCACAAGCTTTTTTGATACGTTTTTCATCAGGTTGCCCTAACTCTATCCATAACTTGATACTTCCATCGAAATCTTTTTCCCATAAATCAGGTTCATCATCGTCAGATATTCCTTTGCAAAAAACTAAATCTTCACTAGCATTTAATATAAATGCAACAACACGTGCCATTAGCCGTAGTTCTGTTTCCGATGGATGTAAAGCCAGAGTTAAATTATGTTCATTGTAGTAGTTTGTATCCATATTCGCTATGTTTAAAAGTGCTTTATAGATTGTAGCTTTTGTAGCCATTTGATTCCTTGTTTTGCTGTTAGAGTGTATTTGTGAGGAATTATAGCACCTTATTAAAAATTAAGTAAACTAATTTGATATTCGATATTTTTTAAACACTCTTTTGAAATATTTTCTTCAATATTTATTTCTTTTGCTTTACCTTGCGATTGTTGTTGAGTGTTGAATAGTTATATTTTTAACAAGTTCTAGCATCATAAACTCTATTATAATTATTCTAATTAGAGTAATTAATTATGGTTAAATAGTTTTTCGTAGACAAGTTTTCAGAAATTAATTTTAAATCTAGTAAGAAGATTCACGTTGAAAGCTTGAGAATAGGGTAAAAATTTAATAGTGCCTATCCCCTTTTCTTATTTAAGTCTAAATTATATAGAATACATAACAAATATAGGGAAGTTGATATATGGTAAAAAGAATTAGATTTGAATTAAAAGAAAAAATTGTCACATTAACTGGTTCATGTTTTTGGTTTTGGAATAGTTTATATAGTTTTCTCGATAGTTGTGGTGTATCTAAAACTATATATATGCAATTTCCTAAAGAAAGTTATAATAAATATGATTTAATGAGAAGTATTATTGAATATTTAGAAAATAAAAATGAGATGGATATAATTAATAACTCAACTTTCGCACATAGAAAATCATAAATTTCCTATATAAAAAAGCTTCCTTAAATCCCATAAATAGGCACTTTTAGCT
>OCVT010000404.1_pt1 | contig 17469 bp, 13 predicted proteins | sample 1539111 | NCBI WGS metagenome assembly OCVT01 (sample SAMEA3991482, study PRJEB22521) | metagenome | biome: anthropogenic terrestrial biome; feature: sewage plant; material: raw primary sludge | place: Sweden | collected 2012-09-26 | reverse complement strand
GGGGGGCGCGAGGTCGCCGGTTCAAGTCCGGTCATCCCGACTTATAAAACATAAGCGTTGGAACTTATTATAAAATAAGTTCCAACGCTTTTTTGTGGAGTAATGTATACCACTCCCCTTACGCCAGAAAAATAGAAAAGCCCTGCATCAATAACTTGACGCAGGGCTTTAAAAGTATGATCAAATTTTATCTTAATCTGCTATTTTAGCCTTGATGAACTCACGGTTAAGACGTGCAATATTAGCAATAGACTCACTCTTTGGACATACAGCCTCGCAAGCACGAGTGTTTGTACAGTTACCAAAGCCAAGTTCATCCATCTTAGCAACCATCGCCTTAGCGCGTTTAGCAGCCTCAGTGCGTCCCTGTGGCAGAAGAGCCAACTGACTAACCTTAGAGCTAACGAAAAGCATTGCAGAGCCATTCTTACATGCTGCAACACATGCTCCACAACCGATACAAGTTGCGCAGTCCATAGCCTCTTCAGCGTTTTCCTTAGGAATAAGGATTGCGTTAGCATCCTGAGCCTGACCTGTGCGGATAGTTGTATAACCACCAGCCTGAATAATCTTATCGAATGCAGAACGATCTACCATGCAGTCCTTAATGACAGGGAAACCGGCAGAACGCCAAGGCTCTACTGTGATAACGTCACCTTCGTTGAAACGACGCATATACAGCTGACATGTTGTAGCTCCACGCTCAGTCTTTCCGTGTGGTGTTCCGTTGATATAAAGAGAACACATACCACAGATACCCTCGCGACAGTCGTGATCGAATACGAATGGTTCCTGACCAGCCTCAATAAGTTCCTCATTAAGGATGTCGAGCATCTCAAGGAATGAAGTATCTTCAGGAATATTCTTCATCTCGTGTGTATCGAAATGACCTTGATCTTTAGGACCATTCTGTTTCCAATACTTTATTGTGAATGAAATATTTTTTGCCATGATTATTAATTCTTATAGTTACGTGTTTGTACCTTAATTGCCTCATACTCAAGTGGTTCCTTGATAAGTTCTGGAGCCTTTGTGTCGTCACCTTGATATCCCCAGCAGCCAACATAGAAGAAGTTTGCGTCATCGCGCTTTGCTTCGCCTTCTTCTGTCTGATGCTCTTCACGGAAATGACCACCACAACTCTCCTCACGATGCAAAGCATCATAAGCTACAAGTTCACCCATAATGATAAAGTCACGAAGATGGATAGCCTTGTCTAGTTCGACATTAAGGCCTTCCTTAGAACCTGGGATAAACAAATTGGTATTGAATTCATCACGGAGTGCAGCAAGCTGTTTCAAACCTTCTTCAAGACCTTCTTTAGTTCTGCCCATACCAACGTGTTCCCACATGATATGACCAAGTTCCTTATGGATAGAATCTACAGAACGCTTACCCTTGATATTCATAATGCGATCGATTTCTGCTTTAACACCATTCTCAGCCTCGACAAACTCAGCACGATTTGTATCAAGTTGTGGCCATAGAGCCTGATCAGCAAGATAATTCTGAATTGTATATGGCAATACGAAGTAACCGTCAGCAAGACCCTGCATAAGAGCAGAAGCACCAAGACGGTTGGCTCCGTGGTCAGAGAAGTTACACTCACCAATAGAGAACAAACCAGAGACAGTAGTCATAAGTTCGTAATCAACCCAGATACCACCCATTGTATAGTGGATAGCAGGGAATATCATCATTGGATTGTAGTATTTAACACCATCAATTTCATTTGCTACTTCACCAGGATTAACGTCTGTAATTTCCTCATACATATCGAAAAGGTTACCGTAACGTTGGAGAATAGCATCAATACCTAAGCGGTTGATTGACTCAGAGAAGTCAAGATAAACAGCTAGACCAGTATTATTTACACCATATCCCTTATCGCAACGCTCCTTAGCGGCACGAGATGCAACGTCACGAGGTACAAGGTTACCGAATGCAGGATAACGACGCTCCAAATAGTAGTCACGTGCTTCCTCTGGAATATCAGATCCCTTCATTTCGCCAGACTGCAACTTCTTTGCATCTTCTAGATTCTTAGGAACCCAGATACGACCATCATTACGCAAAGACTCAGACATAAGAGTCAGCTTAGACTGCTGGTCACCATGTACAGGAATACATGTAGGGTGAATCTGAACATAAGAAGGGTTAGCGAAGTAAGCACCCTTACGATAGCACTGAACGGCAGCTGTACAGTTGCAGCCCATAGCATTTGTTGAAAGGAAATATGTATTACCGTAACCACCAGTAGCAATTACGACAGCATTTGCTGTGAAACGCTCTAGTTCGCCAGAAACGAGATTCTTAGCAATAATACCACGTGCATGCTCATCAACGATAACAACGTCTTCCATCTCATAACGAGTGTAGAGCTTAACCTTACCTGCATGAATCTGGAGGCTCAAAGAAGAATAAGCACCGAGAAGAAGCTGCTGACCAGTCTGGCCCTTTGCATAGAATGTACGGCTAACCTGTGCACCACCGAAAGAACGGTTTGCAAGCATACCACCATATTCACGTGCGAAAGGTACACCCTGAGCAACACACTGATCAATAATATCATTTGAAACTTCAGCAAGACGATATACGTTTGCCTCACGAGCACGGTAGTCACCACCCTTTACTGTATCATAGAAAAGGCGATAAATAGAGTCACCGTCGTTTTGATAGTTCTTTGCTGCATTGATACCACCCTGAGCTGCGATAGAGTGAGCACGGCGTGGAGAATCCTGGATGCAGAAATTTAGAACGTTGAAACCCATCTCACCAAGAGATGCGGCAGCACTTGCACCTGCAAGACCTGTACCAACAACGATAACGTCCAGTTTTAATTTATTTTTTGGGTTAACCAAGCGCTGATGAGCCTTATAATTGGTCCATTTCTCAGCCACTGGTCCTTCTGGTATTCTGGAATTTAATGTCTTAGTCATAATATTCTTTGTTTTGAATTATAAGCCACATGCTTTCACAATGTGGAAATAATGTTGATTATAAATTATGCTGCAGCGCAAAGACTTGGTGCAATACCAAAGTAGAATGCGAGCACTACGGCAACGAAAGCTAGCATGAGCACTGTTACATAAACAATACCAATTGCTTTCCAACGATTGAACCATACCTTACCATTGATACCAATTGTCTGCATAGCACTCCAGAAACCATGTGAAAGGTGGAACCAGATAGCAACAAGCCAGATGATATAAAGAACAACATATACAGGATTACTGAATGTTGCCTTGATAAGACCAAAACCGTCTGATGGAGCCAACGCTGTCTGCATACCGGCAAGCTCTGCGAACATCATCTTATACCAAAAATTAAACAAATGAAGACCTATACCCAAAACTACGATAAGTCCGAGTACAAGCATGTTCTGACTAGCCCACTCTACCTTTTCAGGCTTTGCTGTCACTGCGTAACGCTCGCTACCGCGTGCGCTGCGATTCTGTGCAGTAAGAATGAAAGCATAAACGATGTGACACACTGCAAGTGCTGCCAAGCCAATTGTTGCAACTACTGCATACCAATTGGCACCAAGCAACTCACAAATGGTGTTATAAGCCTTTCCTGAGAAAATGGCCGCAACGTTCATACAACAGTGGAACGTCATAAATAGAATAAGGGCAACACCTGTTATAGACATTACCAATTTTCTACCAATGGATGAATTGATTAACCACATAAATGATTGATTTTTAATTATTTAACTGTTAGAAATTATATTCAATTTAATTTACATTAATTTATTGTATGTTGTAAAACTTTACAATACGAATACCTATTAGTAGGCATATTTATCCTCATAACGATTGCAAAAATACTATATTTTAGTGATAATTCAAAGCTATTTTATAAAAAATCCAATTTTATTTCTTACTTTTGCGAAAAATATAAGTATATATTAAATGCTTTTTAAATACGAAGTTATTGTTATCGGCGGCGGACATGCAGGCTGTGAAGCGGCTGCTGCCTCAGCTAATCTTGGGGCGAAGACATGCCTGATAACAATGGATATGAATAAAATTGGCCAGATGAGTTGCAACCCCGCTATTGGCGGAATTGCGAAAGGACAGATAGTACGTGAAATTGACGCACTTGGAGGTCAAATGGCTAGGGTAACAGATAAGACTGCAATACAATTCCGCATGTTGAACATTGGTAAGGGACCAGCCGTTTGGAGTCCACGTGCGCAATGTGATCGCGGAAAGTTTATATGGGAATGGCGCACCGTACTTGACAACACTCCTAATCTTGATATCTGGCAAGATCAAGCTGATGAACTTTTAGTTGAAAACGGAGAAGCTGTGGGAGTACGCACTATCTGGGGCGTAGAATTCAGAGCCAAGAGCGTAATCGTCACTGCAGGTACTTTCCTTAATGGATTAATGCACGTGGGAAGAAAAATGATTGAAGGCGGAAGATGTGCCGAACCTGCCGTGCATAATTTCACAGAAAGTATTAATCGCCTCGGTATTTCGTCAGCAAGAATGAAAACCGGTACACCGGTGAGAATTGACAAACGCAGCGTACACTTCGAGGACATGGAGGAACAGAAAGGTGACTCAGATTTTCACCAATTCAGTTACATGGAGAAAAAAGGTATACTTAAGCAGTTGCCTTGCTGGACTACATATACTAACAAAGAGGTACACGAGACTTTGAAAAAAGGACTTGCAGACTCTCCCCTTTTCAACGGTCAGATACAAAGCACAGGCCCTCGCTACTGTCCTTCAATTGAAACAAAACTAGTCACATTTCCAGATAAGGAACAACATCTTTTGTTTTTGGAACCTGAAGGCGAAGATACAAACGAAATGTACCTTAACGGTTTTTCGTCAAGTATGCCGATGGATGTTCAACTAGATGCCATCCACAAAATTCATGCTTTCAGAGACGTAAAGATTTATCGACCTGGCTATGCAATTGAATATGATTACTTCGAGCCAACACAGCTAAAACATTCTCTTGAATCAAAGAAAGTACCTGGACTGTTTTTCGCAGGACAGGTAAACGGAACTACAGGATATGAGGAAGCCGGAGGTCAGGGAACTGTTGCCGGAATAAATGCAGCTATAAGATGCGGCGGTGGAGAACCACTGATAATGCAACGTGACGAAAGTTACATCGGAGTACTTATTGATGATCTTACTACAAAAGGAGTCGATGAACCTTATAGAATGTTTACCTCCAGGGCAGAATATCGCATTCTGTTGAGACAAGACGATGCTGATGCCAGACTAACAGAAAAGGCATTCGAATTAGGACTCGCCAAGCGTGACAGATATGATTGGTGGCAAGAAAAGAAAGAAGCAGTAAATAGACTGATAAATTTCTGCAAGGAAACTCCGATAAAAGCGCAGGAAATAAATTCTAAGCTTGAAGCTCTCGGTACTACTCCACTGCGCGCAGGCTGTAAATTAATTGATCTCATTGCACGTCCACATATTACACTAAGTAATCTTTCGGAAATAATCCCATCACTGAAAGAAGCGATAAATACGCCAGAAAACAGGAATGAGGAAATAGCTGAAGCTGCTGAGATTAAAATGAAATATCAAGGTTACATCGAACGAGAAAAAATCGTTGCCGACAAGATGCACCGTCTTGAAAATATAAAAATAAAAGGACGTTTCAAATATAGTGAGCTGCATGAAATTTCTACTGAAGGTCGTCAAAAACTTGAAAGAATCGAGCCAGAGACTCTAGCACAAGCAAGTAGGATTCCGGGAGTCTCACCTAGCGACATCAACGTGCTTTTGATACTTCTAGGTAGATAATATAAAGGTCGTCGTTGCGTGAAACACAAACGTGCCGCACCTCACGTTTCACGTGAAACAAGGCAAACAATAAAGCATTGATATTGCGCACTTTAGACATTAAAGTAAAACGTAAAACTGCGATTGAATCTAAATAAAATATAACGAACAACTATATAAAATAAAATGAACAACCAACTACTATTAGACAATCTGCGCTGTATACCAGATTGGCCTATTAAGGGTGTAAACTTCCGTGACGTGACTACCCTTTTCAAGAGTCCTGAAGCTCTAAAAGAAATATCCGATGAAATGTATAACTTTTATAAGGGCAAGGGAATCACCAAGATTGTCGGAATTGAAAGTCGTGGCTTTGTTATGTCATCTGCAGTAGCCGTAAGACTTGGCGCAGGAATCGTTCTTTGTAGAAAACCAGGAAAACTTCCCTGCAAAACAGTTCAGGAAAGTTATGCAAAAGAATATGGTATTGATACTATAGAAATACATGAAGATGCCATAAACGAAAACGACATCATACTTCTACACGATGATTTGCTTGCAACAGGAGGAACGATGCTTGCTGCATGTAATTTGGTTAAGAAATTCCACCCTAAGAAGATTTATTGCAACTTCATAATAGAATTAAACAGCGAATTTCCGAAAAGCCGCGAACTATTTGACAAGGATATTGAAATAACATCCCTACTGAAGTTTTAAAAGAATCAGTAAGAAGATGAATGAAAAGGATATCATTCATCTTCTTACTTTAGAGTAAATTTCTTCTCAACCCAATTTTTACGATTAGTTTCACGTGAAACAAAAACTTCCATAACGCCTTTATACTAACGGGATTCAGAATATGAACAAAGAAGAAAACGAGCAAAGATTAGTTTACCTTAAAGGTATAGTATTGAACATGCCAGAAAAACCTGGTAGCTATCAATTCTATGACGAGAACCATACTATTATATATGTAGGCAAGGCAAAGAGTCTTAAAAGGCGCGTTTCGTCTTACTTACACAAGGAGGTTGACAGATTTAAGACCAAAATACTTGTTTCTAAGATAAGAGACATCAGCTACACAGTAGTAAACACTGAAGAAGATGCTCTATTATTGGAAAACAGTCTTATAAAGAAATATAATCCTAGATACAACGTCCTACTAAAAGATGGCAAGACGTATCCTAGTATCTGCGTGACCAACGAATACTTTCCTCGCATTTTCAAAACAAGAACCATCAACAAGCACTTTGGAACATTTTATGGTCCCTACCCACACATTTCGAGCATGTACGCCGTACTTGACATAATAAAACGATTATACAAGCCTCGCACTTGCAGACAACCTATTACTCGCGAAGGAATTAATCTTGGCAAATACCATCCATGTCTTGAATATCACATTCATAACTGTAATGCTCCATGTATCAACAAGCAAAGCTACGAAGAATATCAGGAAAACATGAATCAGGCTCGTGAAATTCTAAAAGGCAACACTAGGGAAGTTGGAAAGAGGATATACGAGCTGATGATGAAGAATGCCGAGCTATTGAAATTTGAGATTGCAGATGATTTAAAGAAGAAGCTTAACCTCCTTAATGAATTTGTTGCTAAAAGCGAGGTCGTTAGCTACACTATTGATGACGTAGACGTATTCACAATTGTAGACAATGAAGATGGTAAGATTGCTTACATAAACTATATACACGTAAAGAACGGAACTATAAACCAAAGTTTCACCTATGAGTACAAGCGAAAACTTGAAGAAACAGACGAGGAATTACTTATAACTGCAATTCCTGACATTAGGGAAAGATTTAAGAGTAAAGCAAAAGAAATCATAGTCCCATTTGAAATGGAATGGAAGATAAAAGATTCTGAATTCTTTGTTCCTCAGCGTGGAGATAAGAAGCATCTGCTTGAACTATCTGAGATGAATTGCAAGCAATACAAGTTTGACAGACTGAAACAATCCGAGAAACTTAATCCAGAACAGAAACAGACCAGACTGATGAAAGAGCTTCAGAATAAGCTCAAACTAGATAAACTCCCATATCAGATTGAATGTTTTGATAACTCAAATATATCAGGAACAGATGCCGTTGCAGGATGTATCGTCTACAAAGGCATGAAACCTTCAAGAAAGGACTACAGAAAATACAATATAAAAACGGTTATCGGACCAGATGATTATGCGTCAATGCAAGAGGTTGTGAGGCGCAGGTATAGCAGAATGGTAGAAGAAAAAACACCTCTACCCGACCTTATTATAACAGATGGTGGAAAAGGCCAGATGGATGTGGTAAGAGATGTCATTGTAGATCAATTACATCTTAATATACCTATCGCTGGACTAGCTAAAAATGATCGCCACCGCACAAACGAACTTCTATTTGGGTTCCCTCCTCAAACAATTGGCATCGACATAAAAAGTGAACTATTTAAGTTGCTTACACAGATACAAGACGAGGTACACAGATATGCAATAACCTTCCATCGTGATAAGCGTTCAAAGCATGCACTTCATAGCGAACTAGACGATATAAAAGGTATAGGACCAAAGGCAAAGGAAGCTCTTTTAAAACGTTTTAAGACTGTGAAAGCTATTAAGGAAAGCAACAGCGAAGCATTAGAAGAAGTACTTGGTAAAGCAAAAGCAAAAATACTACAAGATTACTTCAACAAATAGACTAAACTTAATAGCTAATAGCTATAAATTTCTCACAATAAATATTATTTAAAGACGCATATCTAAACGTAACAAATTGGCATACAGACACTTACAATAAATAAGCAAAATAAAATAAATATATCTTATAAAAAATTATTCCACTAAAAAGGACACTGAATATCTGATGCTAAACAATAATTTGGTAGAATAAAAAATAAAAAGTATCTTTGCATCATGAGAATCATTATTCAACGCGTGAGTCATGCCTCGGTAACAATAAATGGCAACACGAAATCAGCAATAAAGACAGGGTATATGATATTACTCGGAATAGAGGAAAAAGACTCTTACGAGGATGTTGACTGGTTGGTAAGAAAGGTGATAGGACTCAGAGTGTTTGACGATGAAAATGGAGTTATGAATCGTTCTATAACTGACGTTGGTGGAGAGATATTAGTGATAAGCCAGTTCACGCTGTTTGCAAGCTACAAGAAGGGCAATCGCCCATCATGGTTAAGAGCAGCCGGTCATGACATCTCTATCCCACTCTACGAGGATTTTTGTCAAAAGCTCTCAAGCGCTTTAGGAAAGCAAGTCGGCACAGGTGAATTCGGAGCCGACATGAAGGTAGAACTATTGAACGACGGTCCTGTAACAATATTCATGGACACGCATAATAAAGAATAATCATTGAAAAATATGACAATAGAAGAAGCACAAAAAACTGTAGATCAGTGGATAAAGAAATATGGTGTGAGGTATTTCAGCGAGCTTACTAATATGGCTTGCCTTACCGAAGAAGTTGGAGAACTAGCTAGGGTTATAGCACGAAAATACGGTGACCAAAGTTTCAAAGAAGGTGAAAAATCCAACATTGGAGAAGAGATTGCCGACGTTCTATGGGTACTACTATGCCTGGCTAACCAAACTGGGACAGACATTACAGAAGAACTCCAAAAGAGTTTCGACAAGAAGACTAAAAGAGATGCTACAAGGCATCTTAACAATCCTAAGCTAAAAGCATAAAACATTGATTATAAAATAGTTATAAACATAAAAGACAACGTTATGACAGAAGTTACATCAAACCTTGACAAGAATAGTTCAAACGTCAAGAAAGATCAGAGCAAATACGAAGAAGCTCTTAGTAAGTATAACACCGATATCAACGACGCAGAGGTAAAAGCTGCCGTAAAGAAGATAATTGAAGAAAAAGTACCTCAAAACGATACTCTTGATGTTAAGAAATTCCTACTTGGAAGCGTAGAACTAACATCACTCCACACTACTGATACAGAAGAAGAAATACTAGCCCTCACTGAGTCTGTAAACAGATTCGAGAACGAATATCCAGACCTTCCTCATGTTGCAACAATATGTGTATTCCCTGCTTTCACAGAGCTGGTAAGCAATTCTCTAGAAATTGACGGCGTAGAAATAACCAACGTATGTGGTAATTTCCCTTCATCACAAAGCAGAATGGAAGTCAAGGTTGCTGAAACACAACTAGCTATCGCCGACGGAGCAACAGAAATAGACATCGTGATGCCTGTAGGAAAGTTCCTGAGTAAAGACTATGAGGGCGTTTGCGACGATATCAACGAGATGAAACAAGCTTGCGGCGATGTTCCAATGAAAGTTATCCTTGAAACAGGTGACCTTAAGAATTGCAGTAACATAAAAATTGCCTCTATCCTATCAATATATGCAGGTGCAGATTATATCAAAACATCTACAGGCAAGGAGAAGATAAGCGCAACTCCTGAAGCAGCCTACGTAATGTGCCAAGCAATAAAAGAGTACTACGATGAAACAGGAATCCAAATAGGTCTTAAGCCCGCAGGTGGAATAAACACTGTAATGGATGCCATAACCTACTACACTATCGTAAAGGAAGTTCTTGGTGAACAATGGCTTACAAACAAATGGTTCCGCATGGGAACAAGTAGCCTCACAAATCTACTTATAAGCGAGATTGTAGGAACAGAAATAAAATTCTTCTAGATATAAGTTAAAAAGCCTCTCAAATGAGAGGCCTTTTTTTATAATTTTCTTTTGATAACGTAATCAATATAAGCAGTCAAAGACTTTCTAATTTCAGCATTAGCAACTTTTCTTTCGAGAAAATTCATGCACTCAGAATGAAAGTCCCACATACGTTTTTCGGCATAATCAATACCACCGTTTTGCTTAGTAAACTCAACCAATTTTGCAATTTCATCTGAACTAATTTCATGAGCCTTTATCTTGCGAGCAATTGCTCTCATTTCCTCATTATTAGTAGAGTTTAGTGCATAAATAGCCGGCAAAGTCAACTTACCATCAATCATATCATTTCCTGTCGGTTTGCCAATCTCGTCAGAATTATAATAATCGAATATATCATCTCTAATCTGAAAGATAATACCTATATTCTGTCCAAATTTCTTTGCAGCAAGCACATCCTCAGGTGACGCTCCAACACTCTCAGCACCGATAGCAGCACATGCCTCAAAAAGTGCAGCTGTCTTTCCTTTTATAATCTCATAATAGGCGTCTTCAGAGATATCTTCATTCTGTATATTGCTCAACTGTAATATCTCCCCGTCAGAAAGAGTACGTCCTAATTCAGAAAGATATCTTACTATAATCTCAGAGTGAGTATAAGATACATTAAGCAAAGCTGTAGAAAGAATATAATCACCAACAAGTACAGAAACTTTATTATCATAAAGAGCGTTCACACTCTTCTGCCCTCTTCTTTCAGCACTTTCATCAACAACGTCATCATGAACAAGACTTGCAGTATGAAGTAATTCAAGACCAACAGCAGCATGTAGCGTAGTATCAGAAACTGTACCAAAGTTCTTGGCTATAAGCAATATCAGCATAGGGCGCATACGCTTTCCAGCACGCTGCCTTATATGATTAAGAGCCTGAGAAAGTAGGCCATTATCATGTTCCAACGACTTATTAAAGAATTTTATAAAATCGTTGAGTTCTTCTACAATAGGCTGTTTGATAAGAGATAAATAATCCATTCTTTCCGTAATTTGATACAAAAATACTCATTTTTACGGGATTACTGACAATTTTTTAGTAATTTTACGCCAAATATATCAATAATTATGGAAAAATTATTTCTTTTAGATGCTTATGCACTAATATTCAGGTCATACTATGCTCTAATCCGTAATCCGAGAATCAATTCAAAAGGACTAAACACATCAGCAATACTTGGTTTTGTAAACACCCTTAACGAAATAATAACAAAAGAAAGACCTACCTATATCGGTGTAGCTTTTGATCATGGAAAAACGTTTCGTCATGAAGTCTTTCCACAATATAAGGCACAACGTGAGGAAACTCCAGAAGATATAATCCTTAGTGTTCCTATTATAAAGGATATTCTAAGAGCTTTCAATATACCCATTCTACAGGTAGATGGATATGAAGCCGACGACGTGATTGGAACTCTTGCCTTGAAAGCAGGAGAATCAGGTGTTGAAACCTATATGCTCACACCTGATAAAGACTACGGACAATTAATCCGCAGCAATGTTTTCATGTATCGTCCAAGACACGGCGGAGGATATGATATAATCGGTGAAAAGGAAATACAAGATAAATATGGTATTACCACTCCCCTACAAGTAATTGATTTACTTGCGTTAATGGGTGACTCTGCAGATAATTTTCCAGGATGTCCTGGAGTCGGAGAAAAAACAGCTTCAAAACTTATCAATGAATTTGGATCAACTGAAGAACTCATTGCACATACAGATCAACTAAAAGGAAAAATGCGTGAAAAAGTTGAAAGCGCAATCGAAGATATAAAAATGTCGAAATTCCTTGCAACGATAAAAATTGATGTGCCGGCAGAATTAAATCTCGAAGAACTAAAACTTCAAAATCCAGATGAAGAAAAATTACGCACAATTTTCAATGAACTTGAATTTAAATCTCTTGCAAACAAGATTCTAAACAAAAACGAACAAAAACAAAATTCTGTTAATCAAGAACTTGATCTCTTTGCAGAAAATGCGAGCGAACCCCAAGAGACTTTTGAAAATCAAAGTTTTGAAACACTTAAAACAGTAGCTCACGAATATAAACTCATTGATAATCAAGATGATGCGAAAGAACTTTGTGAGTTTTTTAGGACAAAAGACATTTTAAGTTTGGATACAGAAACTACATCAACCAATACAATTGATGCAGAATTGGTTGGTTTATGCTTTTCAGTAGAAGAAAAAAAAGCTTTCTATGTAGCAATCCCAGCAAATAGTCAAGAAGCGTTGCAATATGTTAATATATTTAAATCCGTCTATGAAGACAAGAATATATTAAAAATAGGTCAAAACATAAAATACGATTATGAAGTTCTTAGAAAATATGGAGTAACTCTTCAAGGTAAGATTTTCGACACGATGCTCGCCCACTATGTCATCCAACCAGAAATTCATCATAACATGGATTTCATGGCCGAAACACTTCTTGGATACAAAACCATACACATTGAAGAACTGATTGGCGAAAAAGGCAAAAACCAAAAGTCAATGCGCGACCTTGAACCAAAAGATGTTTATGAGTATGCAGCAGAAGATGCCGATATTACATTGCAACTTAGAAATGTGCTTGAACCAAAACTTAAGGAAAACAATGTTGAGGATTTGTTTTGGAATATAGAGATGCCACTTATTCCTGTACTTGCAGATATGGAGCTAAACGGCGTCTGTCTTGATACTGAGGCCTTAAAGGAAACATCAGGTCTTTTCACAGAACGTATGAACCAATTGGAACAAACGATATACAAAGAAGCTGGTGAAACATTCAATATATCAAGTCCAAAACAAGTTGGCGACATTCTCTTTGGCAAGATGCATATATTAGAGAAACCTAAAAAAACAAAGACCGGACAATACGTGACTAGCGAAGAAGTGCTGCAATCACTAAAAGGTAAAAGCCCAATTATAGAAGACATCCTTAACTACCGTGGATTAAAAAAACTTCTCGGTACATACATTGATGCACTTCCAAAGCTTATTAACAAGCGTACAGGACACATACATACGTCTTTCAATCAGGCACTTACAGCCACAGGCCGACTATCTTCAAGTGATCCTAACTTGCAGAATATTCCTGTAAGGAGTGAAGATGGAAAAGAAATACGCAAATGCTTTATTCCAGAGCCAGGATGCTTGTTCTTTTCTGCAGACTATTCTCAGATCGAGTTGCGAATAATGGCACATTTGAGCAAAGACAAAAATATGACAGAGGCTTTTCGCGAGGGTTTTGACATACATGCAGCAACAGCTGCAAAAATATGGCACAAAGATGTGAATGATGTATCGCCAGAAGAACGCAAGAAAGCAAAACAAGCCAACTTCGGTATTATATATGGCATAACAACTTACGGTTTAGCTCAACGCATGAATATTGACAATCATGAGGCAAGAGAACTCATTGATGGTTATTTCAAGACTTTCCCTAATGTAAAAGAATATATGGAGAAAGCAAAAGAAGAAGCACGTGGAAAAGGTTATGCAGAAACTATATTTGGTCGTCGCAGATATCTGCCGGATATCAATTCAAAAAACGGAACTGTAAGAGGGTTTGCAGAGCGTAATGCAATCAATGCACCTATACAAGGAAGTGAAGCTGACATTATAAAAATTGCCATGATTCGAATATGGAAACGGTTCAAGAAAGAAGGCATACGAAGCAAAATGATTCTCCAAGTACACGACGAACTTAACTTCTCTGTATATCCTGAAGAAAAGGATATTGTAGAGAAAATAGTTCTAGAAGAAATGCAGGGAGCTTACCATCTCAACGTTCCACTTATCGCAGATGCTGGATGGGGCAAAAACTGGCTTGAGGCGCATTAAATATAATGCCCAAACAGACATTTAAAAGACAGGCGAAACATACGAACATCAATAATTTAAATCGTATGTTTCGTTTGTTTTATATGCATTATCTGTTTCATAACCTTATTTTGTTACATATCATAAAATTTATGGAACAGGAAAGCATCTATTACATATAATTTTTGCATAACTTTGCAAGCAAAGAATTACCAAGCAACAACTTAACGAAGTTAACGTGAAGTGTTATTCTTAATAATCTAGAAAGATATTTTAATATAAACTAAAATTAATCATTATGGACAAATACACTGTTAATACATTATTTTTGTTTTATTATTTAGGGCAAGATTTTTTCACAAAAACTATTTGTAGAAACGTGTGGCTAACTATCATCACATTTCTAATAATGATTAGCTTTACAATATACGCAATAGTAAAAATAGAATGCAAAAAAGATTATGGGGCTGTAGCATTTGGACTCTTAGCTATTGGATTACAAATATTTAGGGTGGTCATTTATAACTAATAGATAAACACATTTTTATGAAAAAACATTTATTTACCACTATTGTACTCTCATGTACATGTATTTTATCCACATTTACTTGTGGTTGTTCATCAAAACTAACATCAAAAGAAAATAACTCCTTTGATAAATCAGTGATAGCTGATTTAGAGATTCTAAATGAAAAGGAAGCTAATGCTTTTCAAAAGATCAGAGAATCTGCTTCACAGACAAAGACAGACTCCGTTTCACCAATAGAAGAAGCCAAAAAACAAATAGCGACAGCAATAATAGAATTTGCCGGGAAACATGATATCACAGCTGATGTAACTCCACAAGAGAGAAATTTTCATCTTAGCAAAGATTCGGTTGACATGATAAAAGCTAATCCACAAATAGCTTTAGATACCTATAAATCTTTGAAGACTAAGAAGTTTAAGAAGTTATTTAATACATTTCTCACTAAAGGCAAAATTGACATGGATATAGAAAGTATAATTCATGACAAAAAGTTAAAACTGAATGAAAAAGTGTTGTTAATAGGTATGAAGCAAGTTCAACTGAATAAGAATAGTCCAAAAATGAACATCCAAAAAGATAACAAAACAATTGATCGTGTGAATTAAACTATATCAAGCAACAATTATGATTAGTTTAATATAGAAGACATGGCAGCCTACCACAACATAAGTTATGGTAGGAACATGTCTGCCACCTTTGTAAAGCTTTCAAGAAAAGGTATTTAACATTACAAACTTGCATATGCATGCTACACAAATGTAGGAACCACCTAGACACAAAGCCATTTATGAAGGATTCAGCACCCTAAATTTACAAAGAATCCAGAAAAAAAAGAAAAATAACCTACACTATATACATTTTAGACTTAAATAGCTATTAATCAGCAGCTTACACCATGTATATTAGTGCCTTATCCTACATCTTTCCTACATGGTTCCTACACTATAAACAAGTATTTGTACCTAAAACGAAGGATTTTGATCATATCGCAAGACTAAAAATGCATTTTTGTTGCCCAATACTCCATGTCCTCAGCAGTAAAGGAGATCACAGTGAAGTCATTCATGGGAATTATAAAAATAAGGATTTCATTTCTTTTTATAAATAAAAATTTTAAACGAAACTGATTCATAAAACATTTCTATATATGAACCTAGTCAGTAAGATATTGCAGAAACTATAATGATAATCAATTCCTATTATCGCCAAAATATACAAAGCACATCAAAAATAGAATCACCTTTTTCGGTGCGCCTTTGAGTGATTAGACCCTAATCACTCTGCAAAGCATGTAGGACAACAGAGTGATTAGGGCCTAATCACTCCCTAAAATGTATAAGAACGGACTCTCCTACATTAGCTAACACATTGTATAACAATACGTTTGGCAAAAACATGTAGGAAACGGCATTGAAAAAATCAAAAAAAATATTTTTTTATTGATTATGATAGAACATAATGATTCAGTAGATAGCAACGTGAACACCAATGCCCAATTATGAAATAAACAAAATACATGTAGTCAAGATGTGTGTCCACATCCACAACCATGCGATAAGAAGGCTTTATTACTTTTTTTCCCTATTTATCCTTAAAAATCCCTTTTTACTTTTACCTTTATGATATTTTGTGTAATTTTGCAAATAAATAAAAAGTAATAGCCGATCGAAGGGAAGATTGGCTCATTTAAACGTTTAAAGAATATGGCATTAAAATGTGGTATTGTAGGCCTACCAAACGTAGGTAAGTCTACATTATTTAACTGTCTGTCTAGTGCTAAGGCACAGTCAGCAAATTTTCCTTTCTGTACAATCGAACCAAATCTTGGTGTAATCACAGTTCCTGATGAGCGACTCACCAAACTTGCGGAAATTATCCACCCGGGACGTATCGTACCAGCAACATGTGAAATTGTTGACATTGCAGGACTCGTAAAGGGAGCTAGCAAAGGTGAAGGACTTGGCAATAAGTTTCTTGGTAACATTCGCGAATGTGATGCCATCATACATGTTATCCGTTGCTTTGACGACGACAATATTGTTCGTGAGGGCGGAATGGCTGTAGATCCATTGTCAGACAAAGGAATAATCGATACAGAGTTGCAGTTGAAAGACCTTGAAACAATAGACTCTCAAATGGCTAAACAGCAGAAAGCTGCAGCAGCCGGCAATAAGGACGCAAAAGTTCTTTGCACTGTTCTTGAAACATACAAGGCAATCCTAGAACAGGGTAAAAATGCACGTGAGGCTTCTTTCGAAAGCAAAGATGAACAACAAGCAGCACATGATTTGTTCCTTCTAACAACTAAACCAGTACTCTACGTTTGTAATGTAGACGAAACTAGCGCTAAAGATGGCAACGAATATTCAAAACAAGTTGAGGAAATCGCCGCTAATGAAGGTGCAGAAGCTATGGTTATTGCCGCAAAAACAGAGGAAGATATTGCATCTCTAGAAACATACGAAGACAAACAAATGTTTCTTGAAGAACTAGGACTCAAGGAAAGTGGTGTAAACCGACTTATAAAGAAGGCCTACCAACTACTGAACCTACAGACTTTCATCACTGCAGGAGAAATGGAAGTAAAGGCTTGGACATTTCACAAGGGTTGGAAAGCTCCACAGTGTGCCGGAGTTATCCACACAGACTTTGAAA
>OCVT010000402.1_pt1 | contig 17503 bp, 8 predicted proteins | sample 1539111 | NCBI WGS metagenome assembly OCVT01 (sample SAMEA3991482, study PRJEB22521) | metagenome | biome: anthropogenic terrestrial biome; feature: sewage plant; material: raw primary sludge | place: Sweden | collected 2012-09-26 | reverse complement strand
ATTAACATAGGTGCCTCAGAGTGACAAAGAGAGAAATAGTTAACTAGAATACGGTGCAAATTCAGAGAAAAAATATCAGATTCTATTCTATTTACCCCCCCTATAACTGCAGAATCGTACATTTGATCAGCAAGTACCATGGGTAATTCCGGTTCGAAACAACATACCAAGCACAATAGCAAGAAGGATGACCACGACGGTGACAGGAAAAAGACACTAGATCTCCCACCACTGACAAAATCGGATACTACACATTCGCTGAAATCGTCAAGGTCGCTGAGGTCGCTGCGGTCGAAACGCTCAGAGGCGTCGTTGGCATCTAATGTTCAAGCTCAAACGCAACCCCTCTCCCGCAGATCGTCCACTCTGGGAAACGGCAATCGCAACCATAGGCGATCAAACAACGCCCCAATCACTCCTCCTAATAACCACTACCTAACCTCACATCCCAGTTCGTCAAGAAGACTCTCTTCCTCTTCGAGAAGGTCGAGCATGGGGAATAATAACAATTCAGAATTGCCCCCGTCAATGATCCAGATGGAGCCCAAATCACCCATCTTGAAAAATAGTACAAGCATGCATTCCACTAGCTCTTTCAACTCTTACGAAAATGCGTTGACTGATGATGACGACGATAGGGGGGATGATGGCGGCGAGAGCCCCTCAATGGCCAAAGTTACTCGCATCAACACTAGTTCTTCCGCAGATAGAGGCTACAAGCGTACTCCTTTAAGACGTCATAATTCATTACAACCGGAAAAAGGTGTAACAGGATTTTCCTCGACTTCATCGAAATTACGCAGAAGATCAGACAATACTCTGCCAGCAAGTTATCCTTTAAATGCAGAAGCAGGAGGGAATGGCAGCGACTATTTCTCAAACAGATCAAACTCGCATGCATCATCCAGGAAGTCGTCATTTGGCTCCACTGGGAATACAGCTTATAGCACACCACTGCATTCACCTGCGTTAAGAAAAATGAGCTCGAGGGACAACGACGATAGCGGAGACAACGTCAACGGTAGAGGCACCTCACCTATCCCTAATCTAAACATAGACAAGCCTTCGCCGTCAGCGTCGTCAGCGTCAAAAAGAGAATATTTAAGTGCATATCCAACACTAGCTCACAGAGATTCATCATCTTCACTTAGTCCGCGGGGCAAAGGACAACGGTCTTCATCGTCTTCCAGTTCCAGTCAAAGAATATATGTTTCCCCACCATCTCCCACAGGTGATTTCGTACACGGGAGTTGTGCAGACGGTGATAATGGATCTAGGACTAATACTATGGTCGAAATGAAAAGGAAAAAACCAGTTCGTCCAGTGGACATAGATGAAATTATCCAGAGATTACTAGATGCCGGCTATGCCGCAAAGAGGACCAAGAATGTTTGCTTAAAGAATTCCGAGATTATTCAAATTTGCCATAAGGCTCGTGAATTATTCCTTGCCCAACCTGCTCTCTTAGAATTATCTCCCTCGGTAAAAATAGTGGGTGATGTTCACGGCCAATATGCAGATCTTTTGAGACTTTTTACCAAATGCGGTTTCCCCCCCATGGCAAATTACTTATTTTTAGGCGATTACGTAGATCGCGGTAAGCAGTCCCTGGAGACCATTTTACTATTACTATGCTATAAGATTAAATATCCTGAAAATTTCTTCCTCTTAAGAGGCAATCATGAATGTGCCAATGTTACAAGAGTCTACGGGTTTTATGATGAATGTAAACGACGTTGTAATATCAAGATTTGGAAAACCTTTGTTGACACGTTCAACACGCTACCGTTAGCAGCCATCGTCACAGGAAAAATATTTTGTGTTCATGGTGGACTATCACCTGTTCTAAATTCCATGGACGAAATTAGGCACGTTAGTAGGCCCACCGATGTACCCGACTTCGGCTTAATTAATGACCTTTTATGGTCGGATCCTACAGATTCATCGAATGAATGGGAGGATAATGAGCGTGGAGTTAGTTTTTGTTACAATAAAGTGGCTATTAATAAATTTTTAAACAAATTCGGATTCGATTTAGTGTGTAGAGCACATATGGTGGTGGAAGATGGTTATGAATTCTTTAATGACAGAAGCTTAGTTACAGTGTTTTCGGCTCCCAACTATTGTGGTGAATTCGATAACTGGGGTGCTGTCATGACCGTTAGTGAAGGCCTACTCTGTTCTTTTGAGTTGTTGGACCCACTGGACAGTACCGCTTTGAAACAAGTGATGAAAAAAGGCAGGCAAGAACGTAAATTAGCCAATCGCTGAAAAACTAGATATTAATGTTGCAGTTAATAAGCTCATTGAAAACTTTCTTTGGTTGTTCCTCTTCCTTCTTTTTTTCGCCGATAAAGTTGTCGTTATAGTTTCACTTATATCTTACGAGAATCTAAATAAGTAAATATTAATATTATTCAATTTCTCATTTCCTTTCCTCTGGGTTTTTTGAGAGTACGAGTTTTATTGCTCGCTTTTTGTATTTTCACTTTGCCGGCTTTTTCACTATTCCCTATTGTCTTAATAAAGTTCCTGCTTGGGCCCAGTAAACTTTTAAAATTTATGTGCTGAAAGAAAGTTGAAACAATCACAAGAGGAGAGCAGATTTGCCAAAAAAAGAATCTGAGCTGTTTGTTCCTGTCTAATACTAAAAGATATAAATAAACAATATGTATACAAAAGAGTACTACTGGTTTTCACAATATATGATAATAACAAGCACTTTGGTGCTCACCATAATATGGTCCATCTTACCATCATCGCTGGGTGAGGCTGCACCAAAGCAGTTTATCAACACGCTATTGGACATCTTCCCACAAAGAAGATGGATTATTACCTTGGAGAGCATAATGCTGATGGGCATGCTATGCACATACATCGGCCTTCTGATGTACAATGAAGATACATTAACACCGCCGCTAGATTCTCTATCTACAGTAACGGATGCCGGTGGTCAACTTGTAATAGAGGACGACCCGGACGTATTCGTTAAGAAATGGGCGTTTAAAGAAACAAGTGGTATTTACGATCTGCCTCTGATGGATGCCTGCCAACTTCTCTACCTATATGATAACGACCATACCAGCACATAGCTTTTCTCAGCACCTGTCCAGAGACATAACATCACAATCACATCGCCCCAGTAAATGCATACGCAAGATAAGATACAAACTGGCTACGGGAACACTACGCCAACGTGATTGGCAATTGTGCTCTAATAGTTACTCTATTATTGCTGTTAATTGACAATGTTTAGTCACGTGCAACACAATTCAAGTCACGTGGAAAGGCCTTCACATGGTGATCCATCTTCTACATCTTCATCGGTCCTGCATAAAGTCATAATATGGGGCTACTGGAATGTATGCACTTAACAGTACTATTATATGGTGAGGCTGTAATGCTTACCGTTTTGTGGCTATTCTCGTATTCTGTAGGCCCCCCCATACACATTTTTCGGTAACTGCGGCATATAGATGAAAGTTGAAATGAATATTCAAAAGAATATATATAATAATGCAGGAGATCAAGGAAGAATTAGATATGTATAAGAGTGATGGTAGAGGCAAAAAATAAAAATTAAGCAGGAGAATGAATCGTGTTGGTATAGACGTAGATCATATGATAGGGGTCCTGCTGCTGGCCGTAGTGGTGGTGTTTTGGGTTGGCGCTTCGTGTTTGACTAATGAATTGCTCGAGACAAACGCGTACAATAAACCTTTCTTCCTTACTTATCTAAACATATCATCGTTTGCTCTTTATTTGACGCCAGATCTATGGAGGATAATCCAATCAAGAAGGAAGAGCTTGCAGGAACGGACAGAACGAACATTACCTATTCACACACAAGAATCTTTTTCAGAGTTCCTACCTTTACTATCTTCAACTCCTTCTACTTCTTCTAATTTGTCTTCGATAGCGGACACGAAAGTGAAGGATACAATGAGGTTGAGTCTGCTATTTTGCGTCTTGTGGTTCGTGGCAAATTTGGCGGCTAACGCTGCTTTGTCGTATACCACAGTGGCTTCGTCAACAATTCTTTCATCGACATCCTCATTTTTTACCTTATTTCTTGCCACTAGTCTAGGAATAGAAACTTTTTCGACAAAAAAACTGCTGGGGTTATTTGTGTCTTTGTTTGGAATTATCTTAATTGTGATGCAATCCTCGAAGCAACAGGATTCTGTGAGTGCTTCCTCCTTTTTGGTAGGTAACACTTTAGCACTGCTGGGGTCATTGGGTTACAGTGTCTATACAACCCTTTTGAAATACGAAATATCATCCAAAGGTCTCAGACTAGACATTCAGATGTTTCTTGGTTATGTTGGTATCTTCACGTTTCTGTTGTTTTGGCCAATTTTAATAATCCTGGATATAACACATATGGAAACTTTTGAACTACCAAGTAACTTCCACATTTCTTTTCTTGTCATGTTAAATTGTATCATTATCTTTGTTAGTGACTATTTTTGGTGTAAAGCCCTCATTTTGACATCACCCTTGGTGGTTACCGTTGCCTTAACTTTTACTATCCCGTTAGCCATGTTCGCTGATTTTGTATGGCGAGAGGCATTTTTTACGCCTTGGTATATCATTGGTGTTATTTTCATTTTTGTTTCATTCTTTCTAGTTAACCATCGGGGAGAATCTGCTGTTGAAAAGGACTGTGCTGCGGTTGAAAAAGGACCTATCTTGGATGCCTAACGTGATTATTTCTTCTTTTTATGCAATTTTTCACATAATATAATTATATGTCTCCCATTTTTATATATTCAAAAGTTAATGTCTATAAATGCCCTATCTGACTTATTGTCTTATTTTTTTGCATGGTATGTATATCTTAGAAGCTTTTGAAAGGAAAAGTAAAACAAATAAAAACGGTTCAAGAAAATGATGTGAACCTGATAGAATAAAGTTGAGGGAGAAAACATATAATTTACTGTGTAACAAGAAGGTTATTAAACATTTCTATTAGGTGCTTCTTCTTTGCCGCATGACAACTTTATTACAGCTCTTGTCAAATTATTATAAGGCTAAATTAGATTCAGAACGAATATACAATGAATATGTTCAGTCGCAGTATGAGTTTGCATCTTTAGACAAGTTGAACAACAATAAAGGTGACCCAAAGAAAGTAGTTGATGAGACATTATTTTTGCAGAGGCAAATTGCCCAGCTGAATAAACAGTTACAACTTTCATTTCAAGAGAATGAAAAACTATTAAGCGTACAGAAGAATCAAAAAGCTCTTTATCAAAGTAAGTTATCCAGCAAGGATGCATTCATTGATGATTTGAAACTCAAACTGAAAGTCGAGCAGATATCTGTAGACAAACATAATAAGGAACGGACACCTTCAACAGGCCGTGATGAACAACAGCGTAATTCAAAAGCGGCACATACATCAAAGCCCACAATTCATCTTCTTTCGCCAATTGTAAATCGTGATAAGCCTAATAATCAAACGAACGACAGGGGTGGCAACGATCCTGACTCGCCTACATCACAAAGAAGATCAAGAGGACTGAGATCTTTATTGAGTTCAGGTAAAAATACAATATTTGATTCAATATCCAAAAATCTCGACGATGAGATAAATGAAAATGCGCATATCAGAAATGATACCACATCTTCCAAGATAGCTGGCAAATCGCCATCAAGATTATCTGCGCTGCAAAAATCTCCAGAACTGCGTAAAGAAAGGAACAATATGATATTAAAGGAACACATACTGCGTTCAAAAGATGACCAAAATATCACGTCATCTAGAAAACTGGATAATATCGAGCTATCTAGTATTGGTGACTCTACTGCAATGACATCAAGGAGTTCTACCGTTAATGCAAATGACATCTTGGGAAATGAAGAGAACGACGGGATTACAAAGCTGAAAAGAGTTAACAAGTTAACCAGCTCTCCAGTTAAAAGGGATTGCAGTACAAACAAGAAAAGAAAACTCACAAAGCAGCGAATTGCCACGTTACCCAACTCAGATGAAGAATTGAGTAATAATTTAAATGTTGACGAGTTTGTATGAGTAACAGCTATCTACGTCCCTGCCCTTCCCTCTCTCTTTTACATACCAACAGTTTAGCATTTTCTTTATATAAATTACCATAAATACTGCCTCAGGCCGCTCAGCTTATATTTTCAAGTCTCTCCATTTGGCTGTTTGAGGTACCCAATTGTTGTATTCTTGATACGGCTGTTTCAACTATTCACATAATAAGTGTAGTCTAGTCTCTTCGATGAGCCTTTTATGCACCAAGGGAAATTAAATGAATTTCTACCAAACCTTATTCATTTTGAATTATGTAGCTCTGACATTTTGTTGTTTTCCTTGCGTGCCCAATGTTGCCAGCGTAAAAGTTATCGTAAACGTTATCGTAAACGTTATCCCCGTTTTGTAAATTTTATTGTCTTCGTAAAAAATAGAAACCAACACTTAAAATTGGTCCCATAAAAAATTGAGTCAGTTCCTTCATCGTGGTACAGTCAGAGTATTCTAAATTAATTAATTTACTGATAATTTAATAACATGAAGAAGAAAGATTGGATATTGAAGTTATCCACCAGGCACATATAACGCTCTAAATAATATTTGGATGTCGCACTAAAGTCCACGATGAAGAATAAAAAGCATCACTTGATCGTTCAATGAGCCAATCTTGGAAATTTTGACACCTCTATTAACCAGAACATCCAGCTTGTTGAGAACTGTTGGGATAATTCAGAAATGTAACTTTGAAACTCAAATAACTCAAGGAACGGGAGTCTTTCAAGATTTTGGAATAATTTGACCACTTTGTTTTTAAACAATTCGAGTGAAGGCCATGCGCTTCTTGTAAGCTTTGTTAATGAATCTATCTTTTAGTTAAAAACATTTCTTTCTTTATCCAATTGAATTATGCCATTCGATATTAAATACGACAACAGGAACACTGAAGAACGGGATACTCCCCCCCTTGTGAATGTGCTACAATAAACAGAATATCGGCACCCGGTTATTTCTTCTCTCCAATTCTTACTAAATTAGCGATAAATTCTACCCTTTCCATAACTGGCCGTTCTTCTGCAAGAGAATTTTTCCTACTTGAATAGGCATACTTGAATCTGAAAAGTAGTCATAGATAGTGAACTCTGCTTTATTAATAAAATTCCAGGATGTACTCTTGGAGATCGAATCAAGTTCCTAGAAATCCTTTGAGAAAGAAGCGGTGAATACCCGTAGGTAGGATTTTTTCACGTAATTAAACCGCCTTATCTTATTTGTTGCCAGAAAACTAGAGGATGGAATAAACATATTCCCTAATGGTGTGGCATTTACCTGTCTGTCTAGTTTCTGTTAGTGCATTCCAATGTCAGCTGCTTCGCTACATTGTTTCCAATGAAAGCTTGTATTTTCAGAGTCGAAAGCGTCGTCGCCTCTTTTTATGGATGAAAGAGCTCTGGCATGAATTTTCTCTGTAGTGAAAAAATGTTACGGCTAAAGACCGTAGAGTGACTTTCTTTGTTTTTCTGTTCTTGAATTTAGACACTTACTTCACAATAGTATAACAAGCCAGAAACTAAGTAATGATTTACGTGCCATTTTTTTTAGCAATATATGCATAATCCTTCTGACGCCTTCGCACGCGTCAATGAAAAGGGACATTGAAAAATCGACCGGTAAGTGCTTTCAATGAGATAAACATAATTCGAATATAGGGCATCTCGTCGTCTTAATTGCCTTGAAAAATAACTGAAGTCCTCATCAAGGAGGTCACCAGTAATTGTGCGCTTTGGTTACATTTTGTTGTACAGTAATGGGCGGTCAAGAAAGTATATCAAATAATAACTCAGACTCATTCATTATGTCGTCCCCCAACTTAGACTCTCAGGAATCTTCAATATCACCTATTGATGAGAAGAAAGGCACCGATATGCAAACCAAGTCGCTTTCAAGCTATTCTAAAGGTACGCTTCTCTCTAAGCAAGTACAAAATTTATTAGAAGAAGCTAATAAATACGATCCAATATATGGGTCATCTTTACCTCGAGGATTTTTAAGAGATAGAAACACCAAGGGTAAGGATAATGGGTTGGTTCCGCTGGTGGAGAAGGTTATACCTCCCATTCACAAGAAAACCAATAATAGAAACACAAGGAAGAAGTCATCTACCACCACGAAGAAGGATGTAAAGAAGCCAAAAGCTGCAAAAGTAAAAGGAAAAAATGGCAGGACTAACCATAAACATACCCCAATTTCAAAGCAAGAAATAGATACTGCACGAGAAAAAAAGCCATTGAAAAAAGGTCAGGCAAACAAGAAGAATGATCGCGATAGTCCTTCATCAACATTTGTTGATTGGAATGGCCCGTGTCTACGGTTACAATATCCATTATTTGACATAGAGTACTTAAGATCACATGAAATATATTCTGGAACTCCTATACAATCCATTAGTTTAAGAACAAATTCTCCACAGCCAACGAGCTTGACATCAGATAACGACACTTCCTCAGTAACGACAGCAAAGTTGCAGAGTATTTTATTTTCAAATTATATGGAAGAGTACAAAATCGACTTCAAAAGGTCAACAGCCATTTATAATCCAATGAGTGAAATTGGTAAATTAATTGAATACAGCTGCCTGGTCTTTTTACCTTCACCTTATGCTGAACAATTGAAGGAAACTATACTACCGGACCTAAATGCATCATTTGATAACTCTGACACGAAAGGTTTCGTGAATGCTATAAATTTATACAACAAAATGATTCGTGAAATTCCTAGGCAAAGAATAATTGACCATTTAGAAACAATTGATAAAATTCCTCGTTCATTCATTCATGACTTCTTGCATATCGTCTATACCAGGAGTATCCATCCGCAGGCGAATAAATTGAAACATTACAAAGCATTCAGCAATTATGTTTATGGAGAACTTTTGCCCAATTTCCTATCTGATGTATATCAACAATGCCAGTTGAAGAAGGGTGACACTTTCATGGATCTCGGTTCGGGAGTAGGTAATTGCGTAGTACAAGCTGCGTTGGAATGTGGATGTGCATTAAGCTTCGGATGTGAAATCATGGATGATGCTAGCGATTTAACTATACTGCAGTACGAGGAACTAAAGAAGAGGTGTAAGTTATATGGGATGCGTTTGAACAACGTGGAGTTTTCATTGAAGAAAAGCTTTGTGGACAATAACAGGGTCGCTGAACTAATTCCTCAGTGCGATGTTATCCTCGTAAATAATTTTTTATTTGATGAAGATTTGAATAAAAAAGTCGAAAAGATACTACAAACGGCAAAAGTTGGATGTAAGATCATAAGTTTGAAAAGTTTAAGAAGCCTCACTTATCAGATCAACTTCTACAATGTTGAGAACATCTTCAATAGATTAAAGGTGCAAAGGTATGATCTTAAGGAGGATAGTGTTTCATGGACGCATAGTGGCGGAGAGTATTATATATCAACAGTGATGGAGGATGTGGACGAAAGTTTATTCAGCCCTGCTGCAAGAGGTAGGAGGAACAGAGGTACGCCGGTGAAGTATACCAGATGAGGCACTTTGAACGGCTTTTAACGATGAGTATGAATAACTAAGTAGAAATAACATGTACACAAGTGTAACTTATAAAAATCAAAAAATAAAAAAATAGAAAGGGAGAGAATAAGAGTAGGTAATAATATGAATTAAAAGAAGGATAAGGCGCCGTGGACCAGGTACCTAAAAAGTAAAGTACCAGTTTATATTAACAAAAGAAGTTCAAGCTAAAAAGTAGCAATATGCGAAGGAAAGGAAAATAATTGAAGGAGGAGGCAGAGAACAAATTTAAATCAGGAGTGCAATATGGAAAAAATAGGAGCAGATAATTTTTCCTCACCATGTAGACTATCTAACACTAGCACAAAGTCATATTCCAGAATATGAGCACCCACTTGTCTGATAAGGTCGCCCGCAGCATATGCCGTTCCACCGGTGGCGAGAACATCATCCACGATAACCACGTTGGAATCAAAGGGAATGGCTTCAACCTGCATTTCAAAGATTTCTTCATGGTCTAATTTTGTGAATGTTATAGAAGCACACTCACCCGGCAATTTTCCAACTCTCCTTATTGGAACAAATCCAACTCCCAATGCCAGTGCTAGGGATGGCCCAAATAGAAGGCCTCTAGCTTCTATACCTGCAATAAAGTCGATCTTTTCTTTGCCGAACTTTTCTTCTAAATGCGTCTTGAACGTGTGTACCAACTTTTGGAATAGCGTGGGGTTGCCAATAATAGGTAAAAAATCCTCAAATTGCTCACCCTCTATGGGAAAGTCAGTGAACTGCCTAAATGCAGTTTTTATTTCCTTTGCGTAAGATTCAGAAATAGACATAGTGAGAGGCGGACAGGCAATGAACAGGCATATACACACGCACTCTCTTTTTTTAAGGAGCGAAAATTATCTGAACGATTGGTATGAACGGGTGCAAAATTTACTTTAACACCCAAAAAGTATATGCGTATATATATATATTTATCCTTGTTATTTTTGTAAATTGAGCTATGCAACATAAGATTCCTGCGATGTAAGAACTACTTGCTAATCAAGAGAACTTCAACAATTTTCCATCGCAGAGACGAAAAAACTGGAAAAAAATAAAAAGAAAAAATTGAAAAAGAATCGCGACTTCCGATTACATAACCTTATACAGGAGTATGATACCATTCTTGACATCATCAACACACCATCGCAGACCCACGTGGCCGCTTCGTGTGCCTTGAAAATACAGCCTTAAACGCAATCTCATTCGCGTTCTGTGGAAATTGTCTCGGACTACACGCTGGGCGTGCATCACCAGTGAAAATGCCGTACCGCCCCGCTTCCGGTTTTGTTTTTATAAATCCGACTGGAGAAATAGACTTCTGGGTTTACACCCCGGAATAATACTAAAACCAAAACTGGAAAATAGGGCTACAGATGAGCAGGAAAACGTTGCCGGAAAAAGTTTATTTATCCGAGAGAATAATTGATGAAGAAGTAGCGGTATGCACAGTAGCGGCGGAAGTATTAGCAATTTTTACTCTGGTGTGCACAAGAGTGTTCATCATTTTTTTCACGGCTAGGATATGCCATGGAATATGGCCATCTTCGCCATCAGAGAGACCGTACCACACGTTTAGAGCAGCCAGGTTGCGAAACTCTTCTAAGATGGTTTCCAGCAATTGTGTACTATCAGAATGTGGACAGTTTAAAAGGTTGACTGCGAATTTGTCCCAAACCGTATCACCGTCGCATTTTTTGAATTTGATCAAAGCACCACTCCTAATAGCACAGCGATGCTGTGAGTGTGCCAGTGGGAACGGGTGCTGAAATACTATTCCATGGATGTCCTGGTCTATATCCCTTATTTCATAGTCGTCTAATCTGGTCATATCCATGCGTCCTCCAAACCTAGTGTCTTTGTAGATCGGCTTGAAACTAGGGTACAATTTGTCCTCATCTATGAAGGAGATTTTAGAGTTGTCATCCACACACACCACAGCAAGATGTATATTCCTACCAGAAAGTCTCCTCCAATTCATCAATTCATCATCCGGCAGTATGCCATTCAATCTAGTTAAAATTAGACATATTTTTCCGAATTTTTTAGACGCTAAATTTAGGGCCATATTCCATATTTGATTACATGCGTCGTCAAATTTTCCTCTGGAATTCCCGACGTACCACGTTTTCGTCATGCTGCCTTGTCCATAGCTATCTGAAAGAGCTGCAAAAACCCACTCTTTATCTACACTACGCGAGTATGCCAGGTGGATGTACGAGTCATAATATATTATAGAAGATGATCCTGTACTGTTATTCTGCTGCTGCTGTTGCTGTTGCTGTTGCATTTGCTGTTGCTGCATGGTTCTGAAATTCACTTTCTCCGGCAGCGTATGCGCAATGTGGGTGAACTTTACAGATTTTGGCGGCAGCATGTTATATATAGAAATTGCTACGTTGACGTACTGATCCACTGTCACCAGTACGTTTCTAATGAAATCCATAGGAATAACTTTCAAATATAGTTCAATGTTAGGCATCTTGGCACAAACTTCGTTCTTGATCACCTGAAAAATATTCGCCTTGTCTACTAATTCAGTCAGAGTTGCATTATCCAAGGGTAAAATTATTAATATTGGTGGCACGTTTTTGATGGAGTTCTTATTATTAGAACAGTATGAAACAATCTGCGCAGCTAACAACAGTAACTTGTTTTTATCAAATGCCTTCAAGTACATCAGTCCGGGCGGGTCTTCATTAGTTAGTTTAAGCAACTCACAAAACCCTAACTCTTGATTAATATATGTTTGAGATAGAGTTGGCGCAAATGACAGACAATCTTCTTTGAAAGATGAACTTAATAATAAGGATTTGAAGTTTTTTATTCCATTTGGAGGGCGAAAATTGAGGAACTTAATAAATGGCTGAGAGTCGTGTTTGACTTTGATTAGTTCGTGATGTTTCTTTACAAAAACGTACGGCTGCTTCATGTTATAGAATTTGGAGATCGTATCATTGCCATTTAATCTATCGAAAGTGGAAAATAACTGTAACATTGTGGTTGTTATTAAACCTTCTTGGCAATCTTTAACTCCCCTATAGGCGATCTTTGGAATACCGAGGTTTCCTAAGATATTATAATCAGTGACGACTTGTTCTGCAATTAAATCTAAGATGTCTTGTTCTTTTTCTGAAATTGTAACAACGGGAGTAGGCGTAATGAAAATGTCCGGTATAGATGCTAGCGGCATGTGTCTCAATAGAAACGGTAGACTACTTGATGATTCAAAAGATAAATTGGGGTCCGCCGGTGTGAATTCGGGGATACCACTCTTGTCTTTTGGTAGGTTAGAAATTTCAGAATTTACCATATTCGGCGTAAATTCGGACGGATTACTGGTAACATTATTATCTTCCAAGGTCATCTTTATATTGGATTCTATGGGTTGAATAGATGAATCAACGGTCTTCAGTGGTGACTCGGTCTGTGGTATATCATTTTGAGGAATTTTCCAAATAGAGTTGAAGCCTTCCTTATTGCTAGTGATATTAGCATCGTTTACTGAATTGAAATTTTCTTGCTTTATAATAGAGTCTTGTAGACTTGGGATCGAAGAGTAATTTATGTATTGAGGCTCATGAATATTAGTATTAGTACTGATGTTATCAGAAGGTTTCATGTCGTCGCGTACGTTCAATGACTTTAGATCCTCATCGCTGCTACCGTTCTCTTCTTCATCCTCTTCCTCTTCAGAGCTAGAAAGATCCGCCATAGAAATATCAAAGTTTAATGCTTCCTCCTTTTGCAACGGACTGAAGGAAAATTTCCCTCCAGATTTGTATTTGTTATCAACATTGTTTTCTATTATGGGGTTAAAATTCAGTGGAGCGAACACACTTTTGCGTCTATCGCGGGGTGTTTCCACAGGGAGTGGCGCACCTGGGTCCATATATAATGGACTCGTTGGCAAGGTCATTTCATCTATCGGAATATCCAAATATTTCCTCTTTCCATTTAATCTTTTTGTAGTTCCGCTCATCGTACGGATATTCGGTTTTTCAGATGAGGGAAAAAATGGAATATCTTTACCAAGATCAGTATGCATTTCCTTGTTATTTTTATTAATGCTTTTATTGTTATTATTTTCTTCTTCATCAGACATTTCGAACATATCCTCGGTAATTTCGTCCGATATACTTTTGTTCGATTCGTTTGTAGAATTCGATTTATTGCTATCGCCAAATAAATCCTCATCCTCATCCTCACCAAACAATTCCTTGTCTACCATAGAGTCACTTTTATCACTTGGCAGATTTTCGTTCTGTTCTCGTTGTTCCAGTGTTCCCTCTTTATTATGAAGTGTGTCTACGCTTCCTGTCTTGCTCACGGAATTATTTACCTTTTCGAGTGATCTACCATTTGCCTCCAGTTCCGTTTTCAGTGGGCTGTTCTCTAAGTCATTTGATACTGTAGTTTGTTTCCTATCATTAAATAATTCATTCTCATTGATGTTATTATTAGGGGTATTTAAGAAAGCTGGAGCAAATTGATCGCTGGGCGACAGCATTAATTTATCAATGCCTGTGAAATTAGGGGAGAAATCTTTCGGAGATATCTTATTAGTTTCTTGGACAGAATGATAAGAAGCGGGTTGAGAACTAATTGAGTTGTTCTTATAATGTTGAAACTGTTCTGTATATGCTCCATCTGAGCTTAAGGGATTTGTACCAGCAATATTACTGCTCAATACGCCGGAACTTCCTGGAGTCCTATAGGCAGCTGTTTGCTTTAATTGTATGAAATCATCAATGGCATCCAGAGCATCTTGCAAACAGTGAAATTCTGATGGATCTCCGGAAGTAGAATTTTCTATATCAGCTACTGGTTGGGCGAAGATTAAATGCAGCGGCCATACTAGCTTCTTTGCTTCAAGTAAGGGAGTTAAATACGAAGCTATAGTAGGTGTGTGGCCGTTGAGATGTCCTAAGTCAGGAACAACAGCAACCCATTTCAAATTTTTTTTATTTTGTAAGTTTATACCATGAGATACACTTAACGTCGTCAAGAGAAGTTCTGTATGTTTTGGTGGCGTTATCAAGTATCCTTGCTTGGAAGCAGGGGCCAAATGCATCCTTATTCCAGATGGTGCTAAATAAAGCGCATGCTTTGAAAGGAAAGATTCTTCCAAATTTTCCTCCTTCATTGGTACTAATCCCATGTTCTTGGCACATAACGACACTGTGAGATCTCCGTTTACAAAAAGGTGTGGTTCTAGCTGTACGAGATAATTTGGCACTCCGCTTAATGATATGCAGGCATTCCCAAATTGTATTAGCTTATTGTGTGAACCTAATGCCAAATTAATGTAAATTTTCCTTCTTAAAGCTTTTAAAAAAAGAGCATAGTGTGGCGGTAAGTTTGGCTTTGAATAATCGGCAGTGAAAGTTCCGATTTTATCTGGGCTCACCGGTTTATGTTCTATCGCAGGAGGTGTCGGTACCGGATCATCATTTATACTGAAACACCATAAATCCCTTGAAAGCAGCGCAACTAGAGTCTTTGGATCCTGCTTCCGTAGCATGAATTCCATTTGGATAGACCATTGATCGTTTTGGGCTTTAGAAATGTACTGATGATAGTTGATCTTTTTGATTTTCTCCACTCTATAGAAGCTGGATAAAACATCCTCAAGTCTGTACGTGGAAGCGTCAGAACTCATACTACCTCCTCAGATCTTGATATCCAGCTTAAACGTTCTTAAAATATAGTTACACCTTACTTCAACAAAGTAATTTCCGATTTCACACCATTCGTCTTAAAGGGTTGTTGTAAGAGTGTACTACAATAAATACTACACTACTTGATCCGGCACTACCCGGTCCCTCCACCTGAAAAAATGTTTCAATTCTTCGCTTCGTTAAGCGCGAATATATCGATGCTATTTTCTAAGGATTGTTTATTCAGTATGATAAAACAATGAACAGCAGGAAATGCGGAGGAGAATCACTTACTCGGCTGTTATTCATCTTCTTATTATAAAAGAATTGCTCCATTTTGGTTCGATCCCTTAATGCCTTACAAAATCAACCGAATGAAAAATTCGCTCGAGATAAATGAAACCGGAGGTACCTTATTGGTTGATGAGCGGAAGAGATTAAGAATAGGTGAGTTATATCGCTACAAGTTTTCCGTGAACAAAGATGTAATTAAGGAACAAGGGCTAGATGTATCGCATCTATTCTTGAGGATCAAGAACGAGGAAAGCGCGCTTCTGCGACCGCTTTATTTGACGGGGCCATATTCTTTTTACATCGATGTTAGGCCGCATAACTATAATGAGAATCGCAAGTTTCCAGGGAAGGAAATTATTCCATTTGTTGAAAATCTAAAGCCGGACGAAAGATTTAAAGTAAAAATATTATTGAATGAGAATTCTAGAGTTGGCGACACTTCTCTTTATTCATGGACAATAGATATAATTTCGCAGTTGGCGGTAACCACAATTCCGAAGCTGGAATTTTCGTTTAGGATAGGGACTACAAGGAAGGTGGTCAAGAAATCGAATGGGCTCTTTAAGAGTATTGAAGGTGTCTCTTTAGAGATGTGGGATACTGAAACCCTTTGGGATTTACCACCAAAATTTCCAGAAAAGCCTGTACATCTCGTTATTATGACACATGGTATATTTTCTAATATCGGGTGTGATATGCTATATATGAAAGATAAAATTGAAGAAATGACGTTTCCTATGGATGAGTCTATTAATCCGAATATAATTGTTCGAGGTTTTATGGGCAACGTCGGGAAATCAGGTCACGGTATACATTGCTTGGGCGTTAGAGTTGGAAAGTATGTGCTTGAGACTGTTGATAAGTTGAATAAAAAGTACAAAGTAGACAGGATATCATTCATTGGCCATTCCCTAGGAGGGCCAACTCAATCCATGGCGGTGCGTTACATAAGTATTAAAAGACCAGATTTTTTTGATGCAGTTAAAGGTGTTAAACCCGTTAATTTTATTACGTTAGCTAGTCCTTTCATCGGTGTTATTGGCGACTTCCCCTTTTATTTGTCTGTTCCACTGGATATGGGCGCGCTTGGTTTGACAGGAAGGGACTTGAATTTAAAATATACACCGTTAACGTCCAAAGATGGGTTGTATGCAGACGATGAAGTGTACCCAGAACATTCCAAGTACATATTAGAAATTCTTCCACAGGCGCCGGCTAAAAAAGTATTTGAGTCTTTTAAGAGGAGAACGATATATGCCAATGTCATGGATGATGGTATTGTTCCATTACGAACTGCTGCACTTTTGTATCTGGATTGGCGAAGCATACACAAAGTCCAGAAAATTAGGAAAAAAAATAAGAACTCTCCAACTTCAAGCGAGTTTGTGTCCTCCGATAGCCCAGAGAGTAGTGGAGCATCATCACCTTCAAACGAAAATGGTAACAACGTCGGGGAGATTCCTGCAGAAAGTCCAAACAAAAAAGCGACGTTGCAGTGGACTTTACCTCAGGCCGTTATCCACGGAAGTAAAATAAATAAATATAAGAGAGGACAAACTAATGAAGCCAACTCAGATTCGGATAATGAACAAGGAGTATTTCTTGATGGTCAAAAGTTCGAACCTCCAAAAGAAGCCAATACTGTATTGTCTGCATTATCGGTATTGACAGCTGCCATACCAGATCAGGAGTATATCAAAAACCCGGCTGTAAGGAAAGATGAAGTCATTCATGATAAACTTTATCACCCGGAAGAATTACCTCCGCCGCATTATGAGAATAGGCCTATCGTTAAGAAGCTTATATATCCTAATGAGAGTGTCAACAGGATTCAAGAGCGCATTGCTAGAGAATGGCAAGAAACGATGACTTGGAGAAAAGTATTAGTGCAGATCCAGCCTGATTCCCATAACAATATCGTAGTAAGAAGAAGATTCGTTAATTTATACGGCTATGTTGCTGTGG
>OCVT010000399.1_pt1 | contig 17562 bp, 14 predicted proteins | sample 1539111 | NCBI WGS metagenome assembly OCVT01 (sample SAMEA3991482, study PRJEB22521) | metagenome | biome: anthropogenic terrestrial biome; feature: sewage plant; material: raw primary sludge | place: Sweden | collected 2012-09-26 | reverse complement strand
CCCATAATGTCTGGTGAAGATATAGATATATCCCTGCAAGAAAAAGGAATAAGAATAATAGTAAATTCTGATGCAGACAAAAGTCTACGCAAGCCGAATGCCATCCAAAGTGCCGCCGCCGACCTTTTCAATGAAATTAGTATCGTTCGTGAAGATATAACCAAACAAAGCAGACATATTCAAGCATTGAGCAAGGTCCTCCAAAGGAAGCTGAACATATAGTGGCATCATTTCATGTAGAAACTGTCAGTTAAGTTCATATACCATTCACTATACTTTCCATCAGGTTTCATAATATCAACACCACATGTTATACATGTTTCCGGACGTTGCATTGAAAAGGATAAAAGATAGCGTTTCACGGGCTTGCGTGGAACTGTTTTTATTGCTAACTTATGACAGACGAAAAGTCCTGACACATAACTTTCTGAAACAAAACGTTCAAGATAATCTGCAGGTATTATAGCACTGAATACGCCATCATTGGAAAGCAATTCTCTCACGCCCCTGAAAAGGTCAAAAAATGGCAACGTATCCGTATGTCTTGCAATGCATCGCTTTTTATCTGGATTTTTCAAAGAATCAGAAAAAAAAGGAGGATTGCTCACAATACAGTCAAAGCTATGGTGTCCGGCAAAACTAACATAATGTTGAAGCGATGTTTCAATAACATTTATTCTATCTTTATAAATACTGTTTGTCACGTTATCACAAGTTTGAACATAAGCTTCATGGTCAATATCTATTGCGGTTATCTCAGCTCGAGGAAAACGTTGCGCCATCATCATGGAAATTAATCCCGTACCACTACCAATGTCAAGAATATTGGAGCCTCCGGCAGCCCACGCTCCTAATAAAACACCGTCAGTTCCTACTTTCATTCCACATGATTCCTGATGAATTTCAAACTGCTGAAATTTAAATACATCCATACAATAACATTTTATTATGTTAGCTTCCATGATACAAACGGCATCATCAGCATTTTTATTATATATATTTCACTGTTTTTATACACCTTATAAATAAAAATTCAATCCCCTATTCTGAATTGTCAATAAAAAACAGTAACTTTGCATCCCAAAAAGTTCTTAATACAAATGAGTAATAAACCAAACGCTTCCATACAAATGATTGCCGATTACGAAGGAGACGTCAAAACTCTTTTCGAAAATAATGTCAATGGCGAGATACCAATACTGGCAACTCGAAATCTCGTGCTTTTCCCTGGAGTCATAACGCCAATACTGATTGGCAGACCTGCCAGCGTCAGCTTGATAAACAGAATTAAGAATAATCCAGATACGATTTTCGCTATATTCTGTCAAAAAAATCCAGACTTGGATGACCCAGAAAAAAAAGACCTTTACGAATATGGCGTATATGCCAAATTGGTCAAAATTATTGAAATGCCGGGACCTGACAACAATATTACTGCAATTATCCAAGGATTAGGCCGCTGCAATCTTGTTGACATAACAAAAAGAAAGCCATTTATTTCCGGTATCACTGAAGCTGCACCTGAAATTTTGCCTGCATTGAATGACAAAGAATTCAAAACAGCTATTGACGACCTCAGAAATACGACCTCTGAATATATAAAGAAAAATGATGATATCCCAGATGAATCGTATTTTGCCCTGAACAATATTCAGAATGATGTGATTGTTGCGGATTTCATCTGTACCAATATGCCTTTTGGTATCAGTGACAAAATCAAAATGCTCAAAGCGGATTCGATTATGGAACGCGTAATAGAAACGCTAAAGGTATTATATAAGGAGATTCAGTTAATGCAACTGAAACAGAATATCCGAACAAAAACGAGAGAGGATATAGACGAGCAGCAACGTGAATATTTTCTTCAGCAACAAATCAAGAATATTAAAGAGGAATTGGGCAACGGGGAGGGGTCACCCGAACGGCGTGAACTCGAGGAAAAGGCTCTTAAGAAGAAATGGTCTGAGGAAATAAGCACAACATTCTATAAAGAACTGGATAAACTGGATATGCTTAACCCACAAAGTCCAGAATTCAGTGTTCAATTAAATTATCTTCAAACTATGGTTGCACTTCCATGGGGAGAATACACAAAAGATGACCTCAACCTGAAACGTGCGCAAAAAGTGCTCGACCACGACCATTACGGCATGGAAAAGGTCAAGGAGCGAATACTTGAATACATTGCCGTATTACAACTTCGCGGTGACTTGAAATCACCGATAATATGTCTATACGGCCCTCCCGGTGTTGGCAAGACCAGTCTTGGAAAAAGCATTGCTTCAGCAATGAAACGCAAATATGTGCGTGTCTCACTTGGCGGCCTGCATGACGAATCAGAAATTCGTGGTCACCGTCGCACATATGTTGGCGCGATGCCAGGACGTATAATAAAGAGCATACAAAAGGCTGGTTCATCAAATCCTGTGTTCATTCTTGACGAAATAGATAAGATCACCCAGAATACTATCAACGGTGACCCGTCATCAGCAATGCTGGAAGTTCTCGACCCTGAACAGAACAAAGCTTTTCATGACAATTATTTGGATATAGACTATGACCTGTCAAAGGTGTTGTTTATTGCTACGGCCAACGATTTGAACGCTATTCCCCGTCCACTAATAGACAGAATGGAAATCATTGAGGTCAGCGGATATATCACTGAAGAGAAAATTGAAATCGCGAAACATCATCTGATTCCACGTGAAATGGAGAACACCGGTTTCGATAAAGAACTGTCAAAACCATCGTTCAACAAAGCAGCACTGGAGAAAATCATCGAGCAATATACCCGTGAGAGCGGTGTGCGCCAATTGGAGAAACAGATAAACAAGACTCTGCGCAAAATGGCATTTATGAAGGCGCTCAACGGATTTTTGCTAAACTATAAAATAACGCCAGCAGAAATTGAAGATTTGCTTGGTAAACCGCCATTCTACCGTGACATTTATCAGGGCAACGATTATGCCGGAGTTGTCACAGGATTGGCATGGACAAGTGTTGGAGGTGAGATTCTTTTCATTGAGACATCTTTGAGCAAAGGTAAGGCCGGGAAATTGACACTTACAGGAAATCTTGGTGATGTAATGAAAGAAAGTGCTGTCATAGCACTGGAATATGTCAAAGCACACATCGACAAATTAGGGGTAGACTATCGGATATTCGATCAATGGAACATACACATCCACGTACCAGAGGGCGCGACGCCCAAGGACGGACCGTCTGCAGGAATAACAATAGCCACATCCATTGCCTCTGCACTCACACAACGCAAAGTGCGCAAAAATACTGCCATGACAGGTGAAATCACACTTCGTGGAAAGGTGTTGCCCGTAGGAGGAATAAAAGAGAAAATACTTGCCGCAAAACGAGCCGGAATAACAGATATCGTCATATGTGCTGACAACAAGAAAGATATTGACGAAATACCTTCCCTTTACCTCAATGGAGTGGATTTCCACTATGTTGAAAATGTTCAGGATGTTTGGGATTTCGCCATTACTAATGAATTGGTTGACAAGCCAATAGCATTAACGATTGAAGAAAGGAAAGAAGAAGAGAAATAATCTTCAATATATAACTAAGATAAATGACGTTCGAATTACAACATACAGACAACGCTTCTGACGCAAGAACCGGATTGATTACAACAGACCACGGGGAAATCAAAACTCCTATCTTTATGCCTGTAGGCACATGCGGCAGTGTCAAGGGTGTACATTTTCGGGAGTTGCGCGAACAAATTAAGGCACAAATCATTCTCGGGAACACATACCATCTATACCTGCGTCCCGGGCTTGAAGTGTTGCGTGCTGCAGGCGGGTTGCATGGTTTCAATGGGTGGGAACGGCCTATACTCACTGACTCTGGCGGATTTCAAGTGTTCTCGCTGACAGGCATACGTAAACTGCGTGAAGAAGGTTGTGAATTCAGTTCACACATTGACGGTTCCAAACACATCTTCACTCCCGAGAATGTAATGGATACAGAACGTATCATCGGAGCAGACATTATGATGGCTCTGGATGAATGTCCACCAGGGCAAAGCGACTATCAATATGCCAAGAAGAGTCTTGGATTGACGCAGAGATGGCTCGACAGATGCATCAAACATTTCAATGAAACCGAACCCCTGTATGGTTACAACCAAAGTCTCTTTCCTATTGTCCAAGGTTGTACATACAAAGACCTAAGACAAGAATCCGCAAAATATGTAGCAGACAAAGGTGCCGACGGAAACGCAATAGGAGGGTTGGCTGTAGGCGAACCTACAGAGATAATGTATGAGATGATAGAGACTGTGAATGAAATTCTTCCTAAGAACAAGCCGCGTTATCTCATGGGTGTAGGTACTCCACAAAATATACTTGAAGCTATTGAGCGTGGTGTTGACATGTTCGATTGCGTGATGCCAACTCGCAACGGCCGAAACGGCATGCTGTTCACATACAACGGCACGATGAACATGCGTAACAAAAAATGGGAAATGGATTTTACGCCAATAGATCCGAATGGATCCGAGACAGATGTTGTATACACCAAGGCGTATCTGCATCATCTTTTCAAAGCACAGGAGCTATTGGCAATGCAAATTGCAAGTATTCATAATCTTACATTCTATCTACGTTTGGTCTCTGATGCCCGCCACCACATTGAAAATGGTGACTTCATGTCTTGGAAAAAACTTATTATCGACCAACTTGGTAGAAGAATATAATAATCATGGAATATAGTAAATTAAAAAAACATCACAAGCGCTATAAGATGGCTAGATGGATGGGCAAACATCCCGTATGGCTACATAGGCTTATGCACTGGATATATAAACATACATCCATACTAAGGCGCATTCTCAAATGGATGGGAAACAAAATGAGATGGATAAAATATCTAAACCCATTCAAATACGTAAAACTTCTTGACTGGTATATTATCAAGAAGTTTATCGGCACATACATCTACTCCATTCTGCTTATTATCTCTATTTCCATTGTATTCGACATCAACGAAAATCTTGCTAAATTTGCACAATACCATGCCCCATTGCATGCCATTGTTGTGGATTATTATCTGAACTTTGTTCCTTATTTTGCTAATCTGTTCAGTCCGTTATTTGTCTTCATTGCCGTAATATTCTTCACATCGAAAATGGCGGGCAACTCAGAAATTATCTCAATGCTGGCGGCGGGTGTCTCATTCAGAAGGCTGATGCGCCCATATATGATATCATGCGTACTCATATCCATGTTATCCTTCTATCTCTGCGCATACGTCATTCCACACGGTAATGTTATACGTCAGAATTTCGAGTCGATGTATAAGAACAAGAAGAAGAACACTTCTGCAGACAATGTACAGCTCCAAGTGGGTAAAGGAGTAATAGCCTATATCCAACATTATGACAATAACATGAAAAAGGGCTATGGATTCTGTCTTGACAAATTTGAGAACAAAAAACTAGTGAGTCACCTCACCGCATCAGACATACAATATGACACCATATCCGACTCTAAATACCACTGGAAAGTGAGCAATTGGAAAACAAGACAACTTAAAGGATTGCGTGAGCACATAACAAGCGGTGCACAAAAAGACACATTGATACAAATGGAGCCAACAGACCTGGTCTACTCGAAAGGCCAGCAAGAAACATTCACAAGTCCTGAACTGCGTAATTATATATCAAAACAAATAGACCGTGGTAGCAGTAATGTGGTCCAGTATCAGGTGGAATATCATAAGCGTATAGCCTCTTCATTCGCCTCTTTTATTCTGACTACCATCGGATTATCTCTCTCTTCACGCAAGCGTAAGGGTGGTATGGGTCTGTATCTTGGCATCGGTATGGCCCTCAGCTTTGGCTATATAATGCTACAGACAGTATCATCAACTTTTGCTATCAATGCAAACCTGCCACCAATTATTGCTGCCTGGATACCAAATATAATATTTACTGTCGTAGCATATTTCTGTTATAGACATGCACCAAATTAAAAAAAATGTATTTTGACGAATTAGATTTAAACAGCAATGTGCTCGATGCGCTATATGACATGCGTTTCGATGAATGCACACCCATACAGGAAAAATGTATTCCTGAAATATTAGAAGGTAATGACGTATTGGGCGTCGCACAGACAGGTACAGGAAAGACTGCCGCCTATTTGCTACCTATAATGTCAAGACTGGATAGCGGTGAATTTTCATCCAATGCCATTAATTGCATCATTATGTCGCCTACCCGTGAACTTGCCCAGCAGATAGATCAAGCTATGCAGGGATTCGGATATTATCTCAATGAAGTTAGCAGCGTGGCCGTTTACGGAGGAAACGACGGCAACAGATACGATCAGGAAATAAGGTCATTGAGATTGGGGGCAGATATAGTCATAGCAACCCCAGGACGTTTCATATCACATCTTAGTCTTGGTAATGTTGATATAAGTAAAGTTTCTTTTTTTGTTCTTGACGAGGCTGACAGGATGCTCGATATGGGATTCTCTGAAGACATCATGTCCATAGCAAAGCGGCTGCCAAAAACTTGCCAGACAATAATGTTCTCTGCAACCATGCCCGCCAAAATAGAACAGTTGGCAAAAACCCTATTGAAAAACCCGGTTGAAGTAAAACTGGCGGTTAGCAAACCTGCAGAAAAGATTAAACAAAGCGCATACATTTGCTATGAGCCACAGAAGATAGAAATAATAAAAACTATGTTCAAGGGCAATACTCTCAAAAGGGTAATCATATTCTCTGGAAAGAAACAAAAGGTAAAGGAAATAAACCGTGCTCTAGTTCATTTACATATAAATAGCGGTGAGATGCACTCCGATTTGTCCCAAGAGGAGCGTGACAAGATAATGTACCTATTCAAAAGCGGACAAATAGATGTTCTGGTGGCAACGGATATCGTGTCACGTGGTATCGACATTGATGACATCGCAATTGTCATCAATTATGACATACCTCATGACGTGGAAGACTATGTCCACAGAATAGGCCGCACAGCAAGAGCGGACAAAGACGGAAGCGCTATCACATTTGTAAGCGAAAACGACTTTTTTTATTTCCAGCAGATAGAAAAGTTTCTTGAAAAGAATATTGACCTCAACCCATTACCTGAAGGCATTGGAAACGGACCTGAATATAGGCACGTTGACGGCATAGAAAAAAACAACAATTTCAGAGGCAATAGGCATGGAGATAAAAAGAGACGTAATTTCAGTCACAAAAGAACAAAGACAAACAAATAGAGATAAAAGGGTTATGTCAATGAATTTGATTCATGCATGACCCTTTTTTATTACATATCAATCGATAAAGAACGAATTAATCCTGACTTGCCATTATAAGCTATTATAATTAATGTGCATTATTCATAAAATACGAAAAGTTACTTTCTTTTACAATTTTCTCAAAAAATCTTTCTTTTTGTTTGTTTTTAGCAAGAAAAACTTTATCTTTGCAACTGCAAAATATAAATAACTATAACCAACCAATAAAAGAAAGTAAATTTATGAAAGCAACAGAAGTTGTAGCGAATCTTAAAAGAAGATTCCCAAATGAACCTGAATACATTCAGGCCGTTAGTCAGGTGTTAGGCACTATTGAAGAAGAGTATAACAAACACCCTGAGTTTGAAAAAGCTAACCTTATTGAGCGTCTTTGCATTCCAGACCGCATCATTCAATTCCGTATAACATGGGTAGATGACAAGGGTAACGTTCAGACAAACATGGGATACCGCATCCAGCACAACAACGCCATCGGTCCCTACAAGGGAGGTCTGCGTTATCATGCATCTGTAAATCTTTCAATTCTAAAATTCCTTGCTTTCGAGCAAACATTTAAAAACTCACTCACTACTTTGCCAATGGGTGGAGCAAAAGGTGGTTCAGATTTCTTTACACGTGGTAAGAGCAATGGGGAGGTAATGCGTTTCTGCCAGGCTTTCATAAACGAGCTCAATCGTCACATCGGTCCAGACGAGGATGTACCAGCTGGTGACATCGGTGTAGGCGGTAGGGAGATTGGTTACATGTTCGGCCAATACAAGAAGTTGACACATCAGTTCTGTGGTATCCTCACCGGTAAGGGCCAAGAGTTTGGCGGTTCTCTTATTCGTCCTGAGGCTACAGGCTATGGCAACATCTACTTCCTGGAGAACATGCTGAAGACACGCAACGAAAGCCTCAAGGGTAAGGTTGTTCTGGTTTCTGGTTCTGGCAACGTTTCTCAATATACTGTTGAGAAATTACTTGACCTAGGTGCAAAGCCTGTTACATTGTCAGACTCCGATGGTTACATCTACGATCCGGATGGAATCGACCGCGAGAAGCTCGCTTACGTTATGGAGCTGAAGAACATTGAGCGCGGACGCATCAAGGAATATGCAGAAAAATATGGAGTCAAGTATGTAGCTGGTGCAAAGCCTTGGTTTGAGAAGGCTGATATCGCAACTCCTTGCGCGACTCAGAATGAGATCAATGAAGAGGCAGCCAAGGCTCTTGTTGCAAATGGTGTAATCGCTGTTTCTGAGGGTGCCAACATGCCAACAACTCCAGAGGCAACCAAAGTATTCCAAGATGCAAAGATTCTCTATTGCCCTGGAAAGGCTTCAAATGCTGGTGGTGTCGCTGTATCAGGTCTTGAAATGTCTCAAAACTCAGAGCGTCTGCACTGGAGCTGTGAGGAAGTTGACGCAAAACTGCACGATATCATGAACGATATTCACGCTAACTGCGTGAAGTATGGCACAGAGCCAGACGGTTACATCAACTATGTCAAGGGCGCAAACGTAGCAGGTTTCTTGAAAGTAGCCAAGGCCATGATGGCTCAGGGTATTGTATAAACTTAATTTTGATTATACCTAATTATAAAAAGAGGACATATCTGTGGTATGTCCTCTTTTGTTGCCTTAAACGAAAAGATAGGCTCACCGGAAAATCTATGTGGGTTTAAACCAAAATATCACCTTTACAGCATGAAATATAGGTCTAGAAAAAGTGTGGGGAATATATGGAAGCAATAAGAACAAAGGATAATCTGGTGTACAATATTAGCACACGCTTGATTATTAGTTTATAATATTATGTCCTATATAATCAATTGCGGTTTTTTTGTAAAAAAGTAGCGTATAGATTTGGTGGAACAAAAAAATATCATTACCTTTGCAACCGCAAATCAGATGAGATGCATAATTGGTGCGTTAGTTCAGTTGGTTAGAATGCCTGCCTGTCACGCAGGAGGTCACGAGTCCGAGTCTCGTACGCACCGCGGAAACCTTCAAGAGTAATCTTGAAGGTTTTTATATTAAGATTTGTAATATCAAGGCATTATGGTAACTGACCCCATCAAACAACCAGTCTTTTAATACCAAGGAATGATTAATAAACCCCATATTTTCAAATAAACTGATGGAGTTTAAATTATTTTCATCTACCAATACATATAACTGGTGCAGATGTAAGATACAACGCGCATAAAATAATACATTTTTAATTGCTGCATGACCGTAACCACGCTCACGATAGACACGTTGTATCACTATTCCCAACTCCGCACGCAAATGCTGGGGGTCAAAATTAATAATATCAATTATACCAACGGTTTCGCCATACTCATTGTCTATCATCAAACGCACCTGCTTGTCTGAATATATATCAGAAGAAGTATGGGCAATATAGTCGCGCAGGGCATAATGCGAATATGGAACATTGGCATTTCCCACATCCCACAAATCTATATTATTCTCAATTGCATAAAGAATATCAAGATCTTCTGGCTCTATGGCCCTCAAATTGACTTTTGGATAATTCATATCAACACGTCCTCAGATGTTATTATTGTCTTGTTCATAACATTGAATGTTCCCACACTTACATTAGACATGGGCTTGCTTGAGAAAATACGAAAAATGTTATCAAAACTATAGGCGTCAATATCATAGACAATACGATAGTCGTGACTAGTATCCACAATGTCAATATGCCCGCAAGGCAATGTCTCTTCATCACCAATGATGAAGCGTGCATCCAATCCCTTGTTTCGAGCAAGCTCCCGACAGACATTTATAGCATTTTCTTTACCGATAAATATATATGACGGCATGGACTTGTCTCTTTTTGTAAAGCCCAAGTTCTTACGCATCATGTCTATTCGCATAGACATCAGTGCCATGCTGGCCTTGGCATATATGGCTATCTTGATGGGTAAACTAAGCAACAATGTCATATTGCCATAATGTTTACGAAAGAATATCAACATTGCCTTATAAAACACGTCCACATAACGGAATGACGATTTCTGTGTACTCTCACCTTTATAATGAAGTATTTTGACTGGAATATACCAATTTTGGAAACCGCCATTCAATAGTCTGTATGACAAATCAATGTCTTCACCATACATGAAAAAATCTTCGTCCAACAAACCCACTTTGTCCAAGGCCTTACGGCGAATCATAAAAAATGCACCACTTATAACTTCTATCTGTGCCGGTTGGTCCCATGAAAGAAAACTCATATAATATTTCCCATACCTATGACTTTGCGGATATCTGGAGCACAATCCGCTCAACTTATAGAAAGCCGTCATTGGGGTCGGAAGTCCGCGGCGTGACTCCATGGCAGATGAGCCGTCAGTCTTAAGCATTCGAACACCCAGTCCACCTGCATGTTCATGTTCATCCATAAACGTCAATGTTTCTGTAATAGAATTTTCACCGACAATTGTGTCCGGATTAAGCAACAAGACATACTCACTATCCGACTGCCTAATAGCAATATTGTTTGCACGAGCATATCCATAATTGTGATTGCAACTGATGTAATTGACATTTGGAAAACGGGATTTTAAATATCCAACTGAGTCATCCTGAGAATGATTATCCACAATGTATATTTCCGCATCGACATTACCCATAGCCCTCTGAAGAGATACCAGACACTGCTCCAGATAATTCTTTACGTTATAACTGACTATGATAACTGTAAGTTTCATTTGGTTTCATCTTGGAAACGCTGCCGTGAAGGATATATAAAAAACATGCAAAGCAGCAAAATAATAGCCATATAACCAAAAGCCACATTCATATATAGATAATACAACAATGTATTAGCAAACAATGGAATGCAAATCATCATCATCCGTACAGTTCCCCAAAATACCAATCTGCCAGCCATACAACTCTCATCTGATGTTATTTTTTCATGAACCCGTTTGAATTTAAACAGTCTCAGAGCTAGTGGTATACCAAAAATTGTCATAAGTTCAAACACTGTAGCCAATATGAATTCGGAATTTTTATCTTCAGTAAGTCCACCCGTAATAAGCAGATCATTCTCAAACAGTATTACGACAATGAGTGCCAAAAATATGGTGACATAAAATTCACACATCAATATTTTCTTAGTTTTTTCCATTATTAAGACCTAAATATCATTTATTCATAGAAGTACGATTGATGATCGCACGACCCAAAGTAACCTCATCTGTATATTCCAAATCATTGCCCACAGATATTCCTCTGGCTATAACACTCAACTTCACATCGTATGGAGCGAGTTTTCTGGAAATATAAAAGTTTGTGGTGTCACCTTCCATGGTAGAACTAAGAGCCATAATGACTTCTCCAACGACACCGGCTTCGACCCTTGCAACGAGTGAATCTATCTCAATATCGCTGGGACCGACACCATCCATTGGAGAAATGATACCCCCCAATACATGATACAGTCCATGATATTGCTGGGTATTTTCAACAGCCATTACATCTTGTATATTTTCTACCACACATATCTGCGAGCCATTCCGATGTGAATCAGAACATATCGGACATACATCTGTATCACTAATGTTATGGCAGACTCGACAATATTTGACTTCTTTTTTCAACTTTGCCACCGATTTGGCGAATGTATCAACATCATCATCTGCTTGGCGCAACAGATGCAACACAAGACGCAACGCTGTCTTGCGCCCTATTCCAGGCAATTTGGAAAATTCAGAAACTGCTTTTTCCAATAACAGAGAAGGATATTGTTGTTCCATACCACGGCAAAGATACAAAAAAAACAGGACTTAAAGGATACACATGAATATATTTTACTAAAATTCAATCCATATCCGTTAAATCCTGCATCTATTGCAAAAAAATTGATCAAATATATATTCCGATACCTATTTTAAACCCTATAGTTGAATAGTCACTATGGTTTTTAAATGACTGATCATAATATATAGCAGGCTCTATTGTAGCCGAATGGCTGATGAAGAATGCATAACCAACTTCAACACCTGGCATTATATCATTATAGTTGTGGTATGCATGAACCAATTTACAATTGACTCCTAAATAAATGCCATTCTGAACAATATAATATCTGCCCCCCACTCCAACAGATAAATAATCAGACACTGCATCATTACCACTATGCTGGAATGAAGCTTGGGCCAAGACCATCAAATTATCCTCTACCAAATAGCCAGCTTTTGCCTGGACCCCAAGATTTAGACCGTCATTACCATTATAATTCATATCCAAACCTGTAAGAGAGCCTCCCAAATAAACTTTATCAGCTTCAAACTGTGCACTCGCGGTAACTGTCAACAGCAAGAATGCAAACATTAAAACATTTTTTTTTCTCATAACTCTTAATTTAATTATTTATTAACTTTTTTATACCATACAATAAACCAAATCAAGGACACTATCAAAACAACAACACTTACGGAATATGAAATGATCGAATCTAGACCTAAAGCCTGCTTAGACATAAACAAAAACGTAGTGCAGACCACGGTCATGAATAATGCTGGTATCAACGTGATGTAGAATGGTTTATTTTGCCGAACAAGATATACAGTAATAGTCCACAATGTAAACACAGCTAAAGTCTGATTTGCCCAACCAAAATATTGCCATATTACATTAAAACCATCAGGATTTTCCATCTGCCATATAAGAATAGCTATTGCAGTAATAAACATTGGAACGCATATATAAAGACGTTTTGGCATTGACCTCTGCTCAAGATGCATGAATTCCGCAATAATCAGACGCGCACTACGAAATGCAGTGTCACCACTAGTAATTGGAGCAGCAACAACACCCAACAACGCCAAAATTCCACCCAAAGGACCCAACCAACCCTTACAAACCAAGTTGACGACAGCCGGTGCACTGAAATATTGAATTAAGCTCTTGCCTCCTTGTGACTGGGAAATAAAATTATTTATCACATCTGGTGACGCCACCTCACGCCAACCTCCATAATAGAAAAAATACATAGATACTGTAGACCAAATCAAAGCAACAACACCCTCTGTTATCATTGCCCCATAAAAAATTGGGCGACCTGACCATTCCGTCTTCATACAACGAGCCATGAGAGGACTTTGAGTGGCATGGAACCCACTAATGGCACCACATGCAATTGTAATAAACAAGCATGGGAAAATAGGATTGGCTTTCATAAATGAGTCGGAACCAAGCCAATCTGGGTTTTCATTCAAATTACTCTGACTCAGATTACTCCACAATTCGGGAATGTCAGGCATTTTGATAAACAAGGCTACAAGAAGGGCTAATGCCATAAATAAGAGAGAGAAAGCGAAAAGAGGATAAATCTTACCTATTATCTTGTCAATAGGCAATAATGTAGCACAAACATAATACAAAAAAATGATTATTATCCACATCAACTTATCACCCCAAATTCCCTCCAATATGATGGCAGGACTATAAACGAAAACCACGCCAACCATCATCAACATCAATACAGAGAAAACAAGCATTATCTTTTTGGTGGTATGTCCCAAATAGTGTCCAACAAGTTCTGGTAATCCTGCACCATTGTGCCTCACTGACAACATACCACTAAAATAATCGTGAACAGCTCCTGCAAATATACATCCAAAGATTATCCATATATATGCCTTAGGTCCATACAAGGCACCCATTATTGCGCCAAAGATTGGCCCAGTTCCTGCAATATTAAGGAACTGAATCATAAACATCTTCCACCCTGGAAGAATAATAAAATCCACACCATCTGCATTGATAACAGCAGGTGTAGGGCGATTATCCGGACCAAATATATGCTCAACGAATTTTCCGTATATAAGATAGCCTATAATTAAAGCCAATAAAGCAATGGTAAAAGATATCATATTCGGTATTGTTTTATTTTTAATACGTATTGCAAAAGTACACAATTAATTTGAAAAACGAAAAAATATCAGTAACTTTGCACAAAATTAGTACATTAGGTACATTTTTATTTATAATTTAGATACATCATACCAATGAAACAATTATACGCCATATCGATAATATTATCCATGTTGTACTTTGTAGGATTAGCAAACGAAGTTAATGCTGAAGCTAAATACAACTACCCATTGCCCAAACATGAGGTCAGGGCTGTATGGCTCACTACGATTGGAGGTCTTGACTGGCCCCACTGTTATTCCCAAAGCACATATTCGGCAGAGAAACAAAAACAAGAATTGCGTAATATTCTTGACAAGTTACAGAAAGCAGGAATTAATACAGTACTCATACAAACCCGTATCCGTGGAACAATGATATATCCATCGCAATTTGAGCCATGGGACGGTTGTCTATCGGGGGTTCCTGGAAAATCACCAGGATATGATGCGTTAAAGTTTGCCATTGATGAATGCCACAAACGTGGAATGGAAATACACGCATGGGTAGTTACCATACCTGTTGGCAAATGGAACTCATTTGGATGTAAGCAATTAAGACAGAAATACCCCGGAGTAATAAAAAAAATCGGACCAGAGGGATATATGAATCCGGAAAATCCACAAACAGCCAGATATCTAGCTGACATTTGCGAGGAAATAACACACAACTATGACGTTGACGGTATCCATCTGGACTATATCCGCTACCCGGAGATGTGGAACATATGTGTATCACGTGACAAAGGCCGTGAATACATTACATCTATCGTGAGTAATATTCACAATAAAGTCAAGGCTCTCAAACCATGGGTTAAAATTAGTTGTTCACCAATCGGCAAATATGATGATCTTAGCAGATACTGGAGTCATGGATGGAACGCATATAACAAAGTTTGTCAGGATGCACAGGGATGGCTCCGCGACGGATTAATGGATGAACTATTCCCCATGATGTACTTTCAGGATAATCAATTCTTCCCTTTCGCAATAGATTGGGTAGAACAAAGCTTTAAACGCATTATCGCACCAGGACTAGGCATATACTTTATGTCACCACAAGAGGCTAACTGGAATTTATCATCAATCACTCGGGAAATGGAAATTCTACGCCTATACAATGTTGGACACGCATACTTTCGCAGCAAATTTTTCACAGATAATGTTAAAGGAATTTATGATTTTGCCACTAATGAATTTGACAAGTACCCTACATTAATTCCTCCCATGACTTGGGAACATTATGCACCTCCTATTCCACCAACATCATTTTGCATGAAAAGTGATTCGAAAACTAACTCATGTGAAATAACATGGGATGGGGCAAAAGACAGAAGTAATGCTCCATACCTATTATATAATATCTATAGCAGCAAAAGTTATCCTGTTGACGTTAATGATGTCAGGAATTTGATTATATCACGTATCAAAGATTCAAGAATAATTATCCCATCGTCTTTAGATAAAAGATATTATGCGATTACTGCAATAGACCGTTATGGGAATGAGAGTACATCTCTACAATGTGCCAAACTAATGAGTAACGATCCTAGCGGGCAATTATTATGGTGTGACGGGCAATATTTGCAGATACCATCAAAAGAGGAAACTATAGATGCAGGAATAGTTGCAATAGAGACAATGCAGGGTTCTATTATTGCGACAATGCCAAACACGGGTGCAAAGATTAGTGTCAGCAAAATAAAGGATGGCTTCTACCTTCTACGTTCGATAAATGCAAAAGGGGTGTCTCACCGCCTCGGATTTTTCATAATAAAGAGGAAATGAGATATCAGGATTTGTCTTCACTTCTAAGAATTGGCAAAGAAATGTGATATTTTACAGCAAGAAATCTGCTGATACATATAACCATAAAAGTTACCACCGCCGCAACACCAACATTAATTTCTAACTCGACAAGAAACCAATACAATAAACCTCCGACAATGCTTGCCATAGCATAAATCTCCTTATGAAAAATCACTGGCACTTTGTTTAACAACACATCACGTATTACACCTCCAGCTGCCCCAGTTATACATCCCATAATAATCGCCACCCAGAAAGGATGTCCACATGCCAACGTTTTCTGAATTCCCGCTATCGTGAACAAGGCAAGACCTAACGTGTCGAATACGAACCACGCATTGTCCAATTTTTTCAGATACCGCGCAAAGATAATAACGAAAATTTGAGCCAAAGCGGTACATATCAAATATATCGAAGATGTCATCCAAAATGGCGTAACACCTAACATAACATCACGTATTGTGCCACCACCGATAGCAACAGCTACACCACAGACAAAGCCTCCAAACCAATCGAAATGCTTGGCAGCAGCATGTCTTATACCGGATATAGCAAAAGCAAATGTTCCAACAAACTCTATCACCTTTTGTACCGATGTTACAAATTCCAAATCCTCGTATATCATAATTATGCTAAATATTCACTACGTTACTAGGCATGCCATTGATAAATAAAGTAATATTTTCAATTGCAATATTCATCAAACGAGCACGGGCCTCATAAGTGGCCCATGCAATATGCGGTGTGATAAAGGCATTAGGTTGTTCAAATAAAGGATTATTTTCAACTGGAGGTTCATTGCACAAAACATCCGCTCCATAACCAGACAATTGACCACTTTTCAATGCGTAAGCAACATCCTGCTCATTAATCAACTGACCGCGCCCTGTATTAATAAGGATAGAACCGCGCTTAATCTTCATAAGAGAATCTTTATTTATAAGTTCACGAGTGCTTTCGGTGAGCGGGCAATGCAATGTAAGAACATCACTAACAGCAAAAAGACCGTCCATTGTTGTCTTCTGTATACCATCAGGCAAATCTGCCGAATTTTTACTAGTATAAGCAAAAACATCCATGCCGAATTCACGTGCTAACTTAGCCACTTTAATTCCGATATTTCCTAATCCAACAATTCCAATCGTCATTTCTGCCAATTCATGCATAGGCATATCCCAATAACAAAAGTCTTGATTATAGCTCCATCTGCCATTACGATTTTTCTCGGCATAATAATTCACACGGTTAGTAATATTCAGTATATGAGCAAAAGTCATTTGAGCTACACTATCTGCACTATATGCAGGAATATTAGTAACTATAATACCGAGAGTTTTAGCTGCCACTATGTCAATTACATTATAACCAGTTGCCAAAACGCCTACATACTTCAACTTGTGTAGAGCATTCAATTTTTCTGAATCCAATACGACTTTATTCGTCAATACTATTTCCGCACCATCAGCTCTACAAATCACTTCTTCTGGCAATGTGCGGGGATAAACTATCAATTCTCCAAGTTGTTCCAATGGTTCCCAAGAC
>OCVT010000398.1_pt1 | contig 17579 bp, 14 predicted proteins | sample 1539111 | NCBI WGS metagenome assembly OCVT01 (sample SAMEA3991482, study PRJEB22521) | metagenome | biome: anthropogenic terrestrial biome; feature: sewage plant; material: raw primary sludge | place: Sweden | collected 2012-09-26 | reverse complement strand
CATGGCAGTAATGTTTTAAAATCATGGCAGGAAATGTAGCATTTAAATGTCGTTTAAACAAGGTTTTATATGTTTTTAGTACCAAAATCTGAAATAAATATTGGCAAGGTCCGGTTTTACGGCGAGGGCAGCGGGGTATCAATGTGACAGAGCGGCTGCAGATTAATATTTAAAATATTTTTGGAAAACCTTTTGAATGTTTCATTATAATTAGTAATTTTGCATCCACAAATTTTTTTCAAAGTTTAAAATAAAAAGAAATGGCAACTACTAAAATTAGATTGCAAAGACACGGCCGAAAGGGGTACGCGTTTTACCACATCGTCGTAGCAGATAGCGCAGCGCCACGTGATGGAAAGTACATTGAGAGACTTGGATCTTATAATCCAAACACCAATCCAGCTACTGTAGAATTAAACTTCGAAAGAGCGTTGTATTGGGTAGAGGTTGGTGCACAACCAACAGACACGGCTCGTAACATCCTTAGTGATGAAGGCGTGTATTTGAGAAAGCATCTCGATGGAGGTGTTAAGAAGGGCGCTTTTGATGAGGCTGAGGCTCAGAAGAGATTTGATGCTTGGAAATCCGAGAAGGAAAACAAGATGAACAAGGTAAAGGAATCAGAGTCTAGCAAGGCTGAGAAAGCCGCCAAAGAGCGTCAGAGCGCTGAAGAGGCTGTCAATAAGGCTAAGGCAGAGGTCGTTGCTAAGAAGAAAGCTGCAGAAGCTGAAGCAAAGGCAAAGGCTGAAGCTGATGCCGCAGCCAAGGCTGCTGAAGAGGCTAAGCCAGCTGAGGCTCCAGTTGCTGAAGAGGCGGCTGCCCCTGAAGCTGCTGCCGAGGCAGAGGCTCCAAAAGAGTAAGTCGATTATTCTTAATGATAATGAGCACATTCCATTTTGGAATGTGCTTTTTTGCTTTTTGCTTAATCCAATGATGAATACAAAATTTTATATTGTTTTGCTGCTCCCGGTTCTGTTGCTGGGCTGTGGCAATACAGAAGAGCATCAGGTAAGAGACCTGATGATGAGCCAATATGGCCAAAATCGGGAAGTTGTGGGTGATTATGACCATCGTTTGGCTGTGAAGTGTGTCAATGGCATCTTTCTTGGCCATGAGGATGATCATACTATCTTTTATAAAGGAATCCCTTATGCCAAGTCTCCAGTCGGTGTCCTCAGGTGGAAGGCTCCTATGGCTCCAGATTCATCGAACAAAGTGTTTGATGCCTGCTATTTTGGCAAGATGCCAATTCAGACACATTTTGTTTCTCAACGTTCATCCTATTATCAACAAGGCGAAGATTGCCTTTATTTGAATATTTGGCGCAATGTGTTAGTAAAGCCTGCTAAACGTCCTGTAATGGTGTTTATACATGGCGGTTCTTATGGTTGGGGAGGAACTGCTGACCCTATGTTTAATGGCGCTAATTTTGTTCGGGAAAATAAGGATGTTGTTCTTGTAACCATTGGTTACCGATTGGGACTTTTCGGTTTCGTGGATTTCTCTTCAGTAAAGGGAGGCAATCAATACAAGGATGCTTGTAATCTGGGTTTATTGGATCAAATTGCCGCTTTGAAATGGATAAAACAGAATATAGCAGGCTTTGGTGGTGATCCTGATAATATCACTATTTTTGGAGAGTCGGCAGGTGGGGGTAGTGTGTCATTACTTACTGTCATGCCGCAAGCTAAGGGTTTGTTTCATCGTGCAATAGTTGAAAGTGGGTCGGTGGCGCTCACTTATAGCAAACAGCAGTGTCAAGGTTTTACCAAACGATTGCTGAAAGCATCGGGAGCCCACACTATGGCTGATTTGGCCCGAATGAGTGAAAAGGAATTGGTATCAATTAATGAGAAAATAAACGATTATGCCAATTTCCCTGAACGTGACGGGCGTTTGCTGCCTACAGATTTGTATAGGGCGTATGCTGACGGAGCTGGCAGGGATGTGGATTTGCTCATTGGTACTAATGCGGAGGAATCCAGATTTTGGATCGGTTCAGTTGGAGGATTGGGCAAATTCAAGTTGATGCTGCCTGTAATGTATGAAAATGACCTCTCAAAAGTATCATCGCATGATGTGTCGTACATTGACAGCTTTATGGCTATGCAACCCAATGGCAATGATACATGGGGAATGTCTGAATTTTATAACGAATTGATGTTCCGTTGTCCCGCTATCCGTATGGCCGAAGGTCATTCAGAATGTGGTGGACATACTTATATGTATTATTGGATGTTACCATCTGCAAAATCCAATTATGGAGCCAGTCACGCTGTAGAACTGGCCTACGTGTTCAACAATTTGAATGATTCTATTTACACAGGGGCTGGGATACGTGGACAACGGGCTCTTTTGGCACATCAGGTACAACAAATGTGGGTGAATTTTGCCAAAACCGGCAATCCAAGTGTTTCTGGTTTCAACTGGTTTCAATATGATGCAAAACATCGTTATACTGCTTGTATAGGTGCGCGAAATGCTACGGCTATAAAAATGGAAGGGGAACCTCTGTCAGTTCAGCGTCAGAAAATATCACCATTGCTAAGATATAATTTCAATGGATGTTATTCCGATATGTCGTTAGGTGTGCCTTTTGTGTACAAGTGTGCAATACTTGTTTTTGTTGTGTTGTTGATACTTGTTGGTGGAATTATAGTTGCTGTCAAACATTTTAAAAAAAAGAAATAGGGTGATTTTGCTTAAAAGGCCTCTAATTTTGCATCTGGCGCATTTCTTATTGCTTGTCGACACCCTGTCGATAAACAAATAAAATTTGTTTATTTCGCAAGAAAAACGTAATTTAGAGCATTTTTAGAAAAAGCGTTTAAATTTAATGGAAGACAGTCAGGATAAAATTGTAAAGATTAACATCGAGGAGGAAATGCGGTCATCCTACATTGATTATTCAATGTCGGTAATTGTGTCACGTGCTTTGCCTGATGTGAGAGATGGTTTCAAGCCTGTTCATCGCCGTGTACTGTACGGTATGGAGACGATGGGTTTGACTTCCGATAAGGAAACAAAAAAATCGGCCAGAATTGTTGGTGAGGTTTTAGGTAAGTATCACCCTCATGGCGATTCCTCAGTATATGGAACTTTGGTGCGACTTGCGCAAAATTGGATTCTTCGTTATCCTTTGGTTTTTGGTCAGGGTAACTTTGGTTCAGTTGATGGCGACTCTCCTGCGGCCATGCGTTATACCGAGGCTCGTTTGCAAAAAATAGCCGAGGATGTAATGGCTGATTTGGACAAGGAAACAGTGGATTTTCAACCCAACTTTGATGAGGAGTTGACTGAGCCTACTGTACTTCCAACCAAGATTCCTCAACTTATTGTGAATGGTTCTTCCGGTATAGCTGTTGGTATGGCTACCAATATGGCTCCTCATAATTTGGGAGAGGCCGTTGATGCCTGTATCGCTTATATTGATAACAATGATATCACTATAGAGGAATTATGCAAATATATTAAGGCTCCGGATTTTCCTACGGGAGGTATTATCTGTGGATATTCCGGGGTGAAGGAAGCCTTTGAGACTGGTCGTGGCCGCATTGTTATTCGTTCTAAAACTGAAATAGAGACGGATGAAAATGGACACGACAAAATAATTGTCAGAGAGATTCCTTATATGGTCAATAAGAGGGAACTTATTGAGTATATAGCAGACCTTACCAAAGATAAAAAGATAGATGGTATTGCGGCCATCAATGATGAGTCGGACCGAGAGGGTATGCGCATCGTTATCGATGTGAAGAAGGACAGCAATTCTAATGTGTTGCTTAACAAACTCTTCAAGATGACTCAGATGGAATACACATTCAATGTCAATAATATCGCGTTGGTTCATGGGCGTCCTAAGATGCTGAATATGCGTGATTTGATATCTGAATTCGTCAATTTCCGTCACGAGGTGGTTACCCGTCGTACACAATATGAATTACGCAAAGCTCAGGAGCGTGCTCATATTCTTGATGCTCTTATCGTAGCGGTGGATAATATTGATGAAGTTGTTCGTATTATCAAAGAGTCTAAAATGGAGATGGAGGCCAAAGAAAATTTGAAGACCCGTTTCCATTTTGATGATTTGCAGGCGCAGGCTATTGTCAATATGCGTTTGGGCTCTTTGACCCACCTGCGGGTGGATGAACTCCACGCTGAGTATGATGAATTGCAAAAGAAGATAGATTACTACAATAGAGTGTTGGCAAGCGTTGAAATGCGTATGGACATCATCAAGAATGAACTTCTTGAAATGAAAGGAAAGTATGCAAATTCTCGCCGTACACAGATTTCGTATGCTGAAGGAGAAATGAGTGACGAGGATTTCATCGCTGATGATGATATGGTCATTACCATTTCTCATTTGGGATATATTAAGAGAACCCGTCTTTCTGAATTCCGTAGTCAGGGACGTGGAGGCGTAGGTTCGCGTGGCAGTTCCTCTCGTGACGCTGATTTTATAGAGAATATTTATCCGGCGTCTATGCATAACATGATGATGTTCTTTACTCGTCAGGGCCGTTGTTATTGGCTTAAGGTGTATGATTTGCCAGAAGGTGAGAAAAACAGCAAGGGTCGGGCAGTGCAAAATATGCTCAGTTTGGAGCCTGGCGATAAGATAGATGCTTGCATTAAGGTAAGGACTCTCAACGATGAGGAATTTAATAATACTCATTATTTGGTGTTCTGTACCAAGATGGGTGTTGTAAAGAAGACGCCTCTTAGTGCTTATCAGAATGTGCGTAGCAAGGGTGTCAATGCCATCAAATTGAACGAGGGTGACGAAGTGATTGATGTTAGATTGACAGATGGAAAGAGTGAACTTGTTATTGCGGATTTGAATGGTCGTGCCATTCGTTTCAACGAAGAGAAGGTGCGTGTGATGGGCCGTGTGTCAACAGGTGTTCGTGGTATGCGTCTGGATGGTGATGGCGATGAGGCTGTTGGTATGATAACGGTCAGTGATCCTGCTAAGGAGAGCATTTTGGTTATTTCTGAAAAGGGGTATGGCAAACGGAGCCTAATTGAAGATTATCGTGTCACCAATCGAGGTGCCAAGGGTGTGAAGACTCTTAATATTTCGGATAAAACAGGTAAATTGGTTGCCATAAAGAATGTAACGGACGAAAATGATGTGATGATTATCAATAAGTCCGGCATTGCCATTCGTCTCCCTATGACAGAAGTTCGTGTAATGGGGCGTGCAACACAAGGCGTGCGCCTGATTAATTTGGTAAAACGTAATGACGAAATAGCTTCGGCATGTGTAGTTGAGCATGAAGATCCCGAGGATGAATTAACGGATGAATCGGTTACAGATGCTCCTATAGATACTACGACGGACAGCACGGAACATCAAGCAGAAGTGCCAGATACTGAAAATGACAAAATTTAATATAAAACTAATTAATCTTTTGTAATGAAAAGAATTGCAATGTCTTTAATGGTGTTGGCTGTTGCCTCATCGTGTTTCTCGCAGAAGAAAATGGTTTCCAAGGCCAAGACGGATTTGATAGACCCTGTTGATTTGGTAGATGCTCAAAAATCTATCGAAGCCGCAATGGGTAATGCTGAAACTTCAGGTGATCCGAAGACTTTTGTTGTTGCGGGTGATGTTTACAAAGCTCTTTATGACGCAGAGGCAAAGAAGCGTATTGTAAACCCATCAATGGATGACAAGGTGCTCGGCAATAGCCTAATCAGTGCGGCTAATAGCTATATGCAAGCCGCAGTATTGGAGCAAGTTCCTGATGAAAAAGGAAAAACGACAGACAAGTATGATAAGGATATTAAAAGAGCATTTGGCAAAATTACAACTCCTCTGATAACGGAAGGGTATACTGCTTATCAAGCAAAGAAGTTTGACAAATCTCTGCCTTTCTTTCAGGCTTATTTGGAAATTCCCAATAGTCCTATCATGAAGGACGAACCTATAGATTCCAATTATGTTCAGATTCAACTTTTGGCGGCTCAGGCTGCCATATTGGCAAAAAAGAATGATAAGGCCATAGAGTATTTGAATGAATTGAAAGAATCTAAACTTGATGATAATACAAAGGCTACGGTTTATGAGTGGCTTTTCAATGTTTATCAGGCACAGAAGGATACTGCAAAATCTCTTGAGGTGTTGAATGAGGGTTTGAAGAAATTTCCTTCAAATCAGTATATGATTAGTAATCAGGTAAACTATTATATTAATCATGGTAAGGAGAAAGAAGCAATGAAGTATCTGGATGATGCTATTGCTGCTAATCCAAATTCTCCTATCTACTATAATGCAAAGGCCAGCCTTTTCTTTTCACAGAAGAAATATGATGATGCTTTGGCTATGTATCAGAAAGCCTCGAGTGTAGACGCAACTAATGTTGATGCCGTTGAGGGTTTGGGTGTATCGTATGCCAGCAAAGGTCAGGATTTAGATGATAAGGCAGACCGTCAGTTCTTGAAGACTAGAAAAAATTGCAAACAGTGTGAACTTGACGCCGATAAAGCATATCAACAGTCAAAAACTTATTTGGAGAAAGCTCATTCAATGTATAAGCAGCCAAACAAGGAAAATTTGTTGATGTTACGAACCATCTATAATCGTTTGAAAGATGGTGCTAACAAAAAGAAGATTGACGAAGAATATAAGAATGCACAGTTCTAATTCTTGTGATATTTGAATGCAAGCGGAGGTGTCATTGACATTTCCGCTTTTTTATTATTTTATGGCACATTCGTTTATTGTTAATATATATTTTCGTATTTTTGCGCGATTTATAATCTAATTCAATTTTATGCTTACAGTTGAAAAAATAGGTGGCACTTCCATGACGCAGTTTGGTGATGTGCTGAGTAATATAATTATAGGAAAGCGCAAAGGGTCTGAATTATACAATCGCATCTTTGTTGTGTCGGCCTATAGTAATGTCACAAACTGGCTGCTTGAGCACAAAAAAACGGGGGCTCCGGGCATTTATGTCAAATTCGTTAATAATGAAGATTATGCCTCGGCCCTTGATGATATTTGTGAGAAGCTAATTCAATTGAATCGTACATTTGAGAGTATTGGCCTTGATCAAAAAGAAGCTGATGAGTTTATAAAAAATAGAATTGAGACAGCTAAGAATTATCTGAGAAGTATGCATAAAGTGGCAGCTTCGGGATATGTCAACAAAAACAATATTTATTTAGCTGCCCGTGAGATTCTTGCTTCTATAGGAGAAGCTCATTCCGCTTTTAATTCTGTCAATATTATTCGCAATCATGGCATCAATGCACGTTTTATTGACCTTTGTGGATATGATGATTCAGAAAGTCTGACTATAGATCAACGTATAGAACGGGAATTTTCTGATATAGAATTCAACGATACTTTGTGTGTGGCTACTGGATATACCAAAGGAACAGAAGGTATTATGAGGGCTTTTGACCGTGGTTATTCTGAAATTACATTTTCTAAGATTGCAGTGACGGTAGGTGCCTCTGAGGCTGTTATTCACAAAGAATTTCATTTGTCATCTGCTGATCCCAAGTTAGTGGGGCAGGATAAATCAATAGTGGTAGGTCATACTAATTTTATGGTGGCTGACCAACTTGCTGATGTCGGAATGGAGGCAATACACCCTAAAGCGTCCAAGCCATTGGAATTGGCTGGTATAAACATCCGTATCAAAAACACCTTTGAACCGGAACATCCAGGAACCCTTATCAGCAGGGACTATGTGTCAGAGAAACCCCGTATAGAAATAGTGTCTGGTACTGACAAGGTACTGGCTGTTGACGTTCATGATCCAATGATGGTTGGTGAGGTCGGTTACGATTTGCGTATAATGACTATATTTGAAAAATATGGTATCAGTTACATTCTCAAATCAACTAATGCCAATAGTATAACTATGGTTATCAATGATAAGCCGAAAGCGCAGGATTTGATAAAAGAATTGGATCGGACTTTTTATAAGGTGACTGTCAAGAAGGTTGCTCTTGTGTGCTGTATGGGTACCAATATTGCACATCCTGGCTTTTTGTACCAGGCTGCCAAAGCTCTGTGTGACAATGGAATTAATATTGAAAGTTTCGCACAGTCTCTTCGTCAGGTAAATATGCAATTTGTTATTGAAAGAGAATGTTACAACAAAGCTATCATTGCACTTAATGATGCCTTGTGTGTACATCATATTGATTGATTTTTCCCAATAAATAATGAAAAAGGCGACTATCAGAGTCTTATCTGATGGTCGCCTTTAATGATTAGGGAATGAAATGCCTGTTATAATATTTAATTATTCTTCTTTCTCTTGAATGAGAGTCATTCCTTGCCTGATTGCCATTTCATTGGCTTTTATTAAATGCTGATATTTGGAAGGTAATGTTTGATGCAGAGCTTTTATCACACTATCAATGTGTACTATGGGGTGTATTTTGAGTAGACCTCCTAAGATAATCATGTTGAATATTTTTATATTTTTCATTTTTACAGCTGTTTCCATGGCTCTGATTTTGAATATGTGTATATTGGTACGAGTTGGGGGCTCACTGATTCCGTATTCATCATAAATGAGTGTACCTCCTGGTTTTATCTTATTCTCAAATTTTTTTAGGGATGGCTGATTTAGAGTTATGGCTGTATCGTATTGGCTGAGAATGGGTGATGATATACGTTCGTCATTTACAATCACTGTTACATTTGCCGTTCCTCCTCTTTGTTCTGGACCATAAGCAGGCATCCAAGTAACCTCTTTTTTTTCTATTAGTCCAGCGTAGGCTAGTATTTTACCCATTGACAAAACACCTTGACCACCGAATCCTGATATTATTATTTCTTCTTTCATTTGTTTATCTTTTATCTTTTAAATCTCCGATTTTGTAATATGGTTTCATGTTCTTTTCCATCCATTGGTTTGCTTCTATTGGAGACATTTTCCAATTAGAATTGCAGGTGGCCACAATTTCTATTAAATTGGACCCAATCCCGTTTAATGAATTTTCAAAAGCATGTTTAATAGCCTTTTGGGTACTATGTATGGATTGTACTGTATTTACGCATTGTCTGCTTACATAGGCAGTACCATCCAAAGTTGCTGCAATTTCACTTATTTTTAGAGGATATCCATGTGATTTTATATTTCGACCGTCGGGACATGTAATTGTTTTCATTCCAATTAGTGTAGTTGGAGCCATTTGTCCTCCGGTCATTCCATATATGGCATTGTTGATAAAAATGAGAGTTATTCCATCTCCTCTGTTTAGGGAGTGTATGGTTTCCGTAGTCCCTATTCCTGCCAAATCGCCATCCCCCTGATAGGTGAAAATCAGATGACCTGGCCATAACCGATAGCAAGCGGTAGCCAATGATGGTCCTCTTCCATGAGCAGATTCCATCCAGTCAATGTCTATGTATCTATATGCGAATACTCCACACCCAACAGGACTTATTCCTATTGTTTTTTCTTCAACTCCTAATTCTTCTATTACTTCTGCAATGATTTTATGAACTACTCCGTGACTACATCCTGGACAATAGTGCATTGGGGTGTCGTTCATTAATTTTGGCTTTTTGTATATGATATTTTCTTGTTTAATGATATCTTCATTTGTTTTCATACTTATTGATTTTAAATTATACAAGCAAGGTGACCAATTTGTTTATTATTTCATCAGGGGTAGGTATAATACCTCCCAATCTGCCGAAGTGTGTAACTTTTATTCTGTCATGTGTTGCCAATCTGACATCTTCAATCATTTGTCCTGCATTAAATTCTATAACCAATATTCCCTTTTTGTTATAAGCGTTTTCTTCCAATTGATGAGAAGGAAAAGGAAACAGTGTAATTGGTCGGAATAATCCAATTTTCATCCCGTTATCTCTACTCATTTCCATTGCTTTTTTTGATATGCGAGCGGCAGAACCAAATGCAACTATTATTATATCAGCGTCTTCGCAATTTTCTGATTCGTATTTCACCTCGTTTTCCTGCAATTGTAAATATTTTTTTTGCAATTGCAGATTCTTTTGTTCCATGATAGAGGGGTCAAGCTCCAATGATGTGATTATATGATGTTGACGATGTTTCAGCCCCATCCCATTAGCAGCCCATTGACATTCCATTTCTATTTGTTTGTCTGTTCGTCTTGGTTTGCTGTCTGGTAATATTACTTTTTCCATCATTTGACCAATAATTCCGTCTGATAATATCATTGCTGGATTCCTATATTTAAAAGCCAAATTAAAGGATATATCAACAAAGTCAGCCATTTCTTGTACTGAAGATGGAGCTAAAACAATCAGGTGATAATCCCCATGTCCACCTCCTTTTGTTGCCTGAAAATAGTCGGATTGACTAGGTTGTATGGTACCTAATCCAGGTCCTCCTCTTTGTACATTTACAATTAATCCAGGAAGTTCTGCTCCTGCCATATAGGATAGGCCTTCTTGCATTAAACTGATACCTGGGCTGGAAGAAGATGTCATTACCCGTTTCCCGCTTCCTGCACCTCCATATACCATATTAATGGAGGCTAGTTCACTTTCTGTTTGTAATACCGTCATTCCTGTTGTTTCCCAAGGCTTTTCCGCGAATAAAGTTTCCATTATTTCGGACTGTGGGGTGATTGGATAACCAAAAAAGCCATCGCATCCGCAGCGTATAGCTGCATGTGCTAATGCTTCATTCCCCTTCATTAATTGAATATTTTTTTCTCTCATTATATTTCGCGTTTTACTTTTAAATAAATTATTCTTACACAATCTTTTATGATTTCTGCCAAGTTGGAATCTCCTCTGTAGACGCTTATACAAGCGTCTGGACATACAGTTGCACAAGATGCACAGCCCACACAATAATTGGGAAGTATCTGTTGTGCATATTGGTAGCCTTTCTGATTGACAGTATCTGTTGCGTTTTCCAATGTTTTCATTGGACATGCGTGGACACATAGTCCGCAACCTTTGCATCTTTCTTTGTCTATTATGATAGCACCTTTCTTTTTTATCATTATTTTCTTTTTTTGAAACAAAAAAATTGTTCTTTACAATTAGAGATATATCCCGTTTTAGGGATAAAATCCCCCCTTCCGATGCCATTTGGGGACATCGGAAAATAGAAACTTGTAGTATTTTTTTTCTAGTTCAGGAAGGTTAGTTAATAACGTCTATATTTTTGCTATTTCTGAACATGTTATCCGTAGTGAACAATTGTAGTTCTTTGTTTGAATCAGAATTGATATTTTGTATGTTCAAAATAAAATTGTTTTTGTTATCTAAATTAATAGGACTGAGTTTGTTTATGTGATGTATTGTAGCTTCTGAAATTGTGCTCTTATTGAATACTTCGTGTGATAGCACAGTCAAACGGAGAATTTTTTGTTTTTGTAAAGCGTTTGCTTTTTTACCAATTGTTAATTTGTTACTCATAATGAATTAAATGTTAATGTTGTAATGTATGCTGGCAAATATAGTTAATAATCAATAGGTTATCAAAATAATTCAATTTTTTATTTTTTCTTTACATATTGTCTGTTTTTATTTGGTTATTATGTTAAATTGTATATGCTTTTTTTATTATAATGTCTTTTTGTTTGTGATGTTGCACATGTGATGTGATATTTGTGCATCGATTTTTTTGCACAAAAGTTCAGTGTTTGTGCGTTTCTAGTTCCAATTATGATCTTTTTTATAAAGTAGACAATGTTTTTCACATTGGAAATTTGTAAATTTGGGTTTCCTAAAAGAGTAAATAAAAAAAGAAGAAATGCAGTTCAAAAGAAATATTTTAATTACTGGCGGTGCAGGTTTTATCGGTAGCCATGTTGTTCGTTTGTTTGTTACCAAGTATCCTGATTATCATATCATCAATTTGGATAAACTCACTTATGCTGGTAATTTGGCTAATTTGAAGGATATAGAGAATGAACCTAATTATACCTTTGTCAAAGCTGATATATGTGATTATGATAAAATTCAGGAAATATTCCAGCTATATAATATAGATGGAGTAATTCATCTGGCAGCGGAGAGTCATGTTGATCGCAGTATTAAAGATCCTTTTATATTTGCCAAAACAAATGTGTTGGGTACGCTTACTTTGTTGCAGGTTGCTAAATTAGCTTGGGAATCCAATTTCGAGGGGAAAAAATTTTATCATATCTCTACAGATGAGGTCTATGGAGCCTTGAAATTTGATGGCTCGTTATTTAAGGAATCAAATAAATATCAGCCTCATTCTCCATACTCAGCAAGTAAGGCCAGTAGCGACCATTTTGTGAGAGCTTTTCATGATACGTATGGCATGCCAACTGTTGTTACAAATTGTTCAAACAACTATGGACCATATCAATTTCCTGAGAAGTTGATACCTTTATGTATCAATAATATTCGATATGAAAAACCTCTACCAATATATGGAAAGGGTGAGAATGTACGTGATTGGCTCTATGTTGTTGATCATGCACGTGCTATTGATATTATTTTCCATAAGGGAAATGTTGCCGATACTTATAATATTGGTGGCTTTAATGAATGGAAAAATATAGATATTGTGAAAACGGTAATCAAAATTACAGATAAATTATTAGGACGACCTGAGGGGTATAGCAATAAACTGATTACTTATGTAACCGACAGAAAGGGACATGATTTGAGATATGCCATTGATTCAACCAAGTTGAAAAATGAATTGGGCTGGGAGCCGAGTTTGCAATTTGAAGAAGGCATAGAAAAAACAGTAAAGTGGTATCTGGACAATCAGGCATGGATGGATAATATAACATCGGGTGACTACCAGAAATATTACGAAGGAATGTACAAAAACAGATAATTTCTATACTTATATGTCATAAGAGGGGTGATTTCAATGCAAATTGAAATCATCCTTTTTTTGTTAAAAATTAATATTCAATCCGCAACAGAAAACTCTGCTTCGAGGATAAGCTGAATAATCAACACCTGGAGTTAGAGAATTGGTGTTTTTGCTGTCTACTTCTGGGTCATAACCAGTATACTTCGTAAAGCAATATATATTATTGACACTTGCGTAAATTCTCAAATCTTGAATTTTTATATTTTTTGTCCATCTTTGGGGCATGGTGTAACCCAATGTTAGTTTACTCAGCCTCAAGAAAGAGCCATCTTCTACTGCCCAAGAGTGGAAGATATATCTTCCCATGTTTGGGGACCAAATACTAGTGTTTTTGTTTAGTGTAGCTAAATCATCAGGATTGGTTATTCTGTTACCGTTAGCGTCAATGTTAGTCCACCGTTTCCCTGATTCCATTTCGCTGGTCATGTTCCTATATTTATATTTGTTAGTAGTGGTAAATTCAATTTTATTGGCATTGTATATATCATTGCCCAAAGACCAATATGCATCTATTCCAAAATCCCATTTTTTGTAGTTTATTTTAAAAGAAAAACCACCGGTTGCATCCGGGTTCGCATTTCCAATAATGGTTCGATCATTTTCAGATACGATACCATCTCCATCCAAATCTTTTAATTTTATACAACCAGGTCCAAAATTGCCATTGGCTGCTATGATGTCAGCATCGTTGGTCACGCCTGGTTTGAGAGTGTAGGAATGAGTACTGCTGTTGTAATTGAAATCATCTATAGAATAGTATCCGTCAGTAACGTATCCGTACATTTGTCCTGTCGATTTTCCTTCTTGCAAGATGTAATCTGACGAAATCTCAGAACCTGCCCATCCAGAAGATACCAGAGTCGAATTTTGGTTTCCTAATTTCTCTATTCTATTTCTGTTGAAAGCGACATTAGCACCTCCTGTCACTTTCCAATTTTTGTTCTGATACAGAACTCCATTTATTGCTATTTCCAAACCTTTGTTAGAGGTTTCTCCTATATTTCTCATCATACTGCTGTATCCACTCTCTGTAGCAATAGCACTTTCAATCAAAAGGTCGCTGGTTGTATTATAGTAAATGTCTGCGACCAAACTAAGTTTGTTATCGAAAAAATCTAAATCCAATCCTATGTCGCGTGTCGTAGTTGTCTCCCATTTGAGGTCAGGATTGGCTAATATGGAAGAATAGGTCAAAAAAGACTGGCTGTTTTCATTGAAATAAATTGCATCGTCATCGGATCCACCAGCTGTATAAACCAATTGGTATAGACTATTTTTTATCCTATTGTTTCCTGATAGTCCATAACTGGCTCTTATTTTTCCATTGTTAAACCATTTTCGGCTTGTCTCCATGAATTTTTCATCAGAAAATCGCCAAGCAACAGCTCCAGCGGGAAAGTATCCCCATTGATGTCCATCGGCAAATTTACTGGAACGATCGCTGCGAAATGTGATTGCAGCCAAGTATTTACCTTCATAACTGTAGTTCGTACGACAGAATAAGGAAAACTTTCTATCTGCTGGGTAGGTGTACGTTGATATTGGTTGGGCTGTACCAAGACTCATACTTGCCAATGCTTCCTTGGGACTAATATAGGTGGGAAAATATCTGGATTCATTATAAGTGTAATTTTTATTTGTTTCTGATAATTCTTCACCTATCATCAGTTTTATGTTGTTGCTTTTATTTAATTGTCTATCAAAGGTCAAGGAACTCATTTCTCTCAATTTGTTATTTTCTTCGTTCAGAATATATGCCAATGGTTGTTGTCCATATTGTTGAGCCTGCGACGTGGTTATACCATATCCTCTTTGGGTCTCATCGTTTTCTCCGCAACCACTTAATTCATTGCGCCAAATCAGATTCTTTTGGGGTAGAAAAAATAGACTCAAGGCAACATTTCCACGAAGTAGGGTACTTGTCATTTTACGGTAATCATCATTGATTATGCTTAATGGGTCGTATAGGGAGGAGCCAGTCTCATAAGTCGCATCATCCAGATTGGAGAATGCTAAACAGTCGAGTGGGGCATAAGTCACTGCATTTTTCAATCGAGAAGTGCTGGTACTACCTTCGCTTGAGGTCCCGGCTCCCAAGCTTTTTTTGTGGATATATGTGGTGTTTATTTCTATTTTACACCGGTTACTCAATTTCGTGTTAAGATTGATTCCTGCTGAATGTTTTTCCAAATTACTGCCGACCATTATTCCATTATTGTCGTCATAGGTGTAGTTGATTCTGAAATCTGTTTTTTCGTTTCCTCCCTTTATAATTATATTCTGAGAAGTTAAAAATCCTATTTCCCCAAAAACTTTGTTCTGCCAATCGGTTTGAGGAATTTCTTTATATAAATCGATGTCTGAATAATTTCCAAATAGTTTAGAATAGTCAACTAAAGATTCGTCGTCGCTACTAGCCAATTCGTATTGTAACAATGCATAATCATAGGGGGATAGCACTTTCAATTCTCGCGATAGCCATCTGATTCCGTAATATGAATTGTAGGATACGGATGTTTTGTTGATTTTGCCTCCAAATGTAGTTATTATAATGACCCCATTGGCCCCTTGTGCACCGTATATGGCAGTGGCAGATGCATCTTTTAAGACATCAATAGATTTTATTTCTGATAGTGGAATATCTTCAATGGAATTAGCAGGGAATCCATCTATTATATAGAGTGGAGAATTGTCTTGCGTGATAGAGCCACCTCCGCGAATCGTTATTTTAGCGTTTGCATCTAAAGAGCCATCTGTGGATATGATATGTACTCCTGCTAATTTTCCTGTCAATTCTTCTGCAACGGAGTTGCTTTGATGATGAGCTGTATTTTCTTCAAATTTGAGACTGGCAACCGAACCTGTTAGATCTCTTTTCTTTTGAGTTCCATATCCGATTACTTCTATTTCATGTAGTACATAATGTTGCTCTCCAGAAAGCACAGAGTCCCATTTGTCAGAAAACAAGCTCGAGTCTGATGCAATGCTATCAAGCAATTCTGTTTTATTATTTGGTTTTGTTGCCCAAAGTTGGCTGCATGCTATAAATAGTATGAATAGTATTTTTGATTTCACATTTAATGTCTTTTGGCAAATCGTTGTTTGCAAAAATACACAAATTTAAGTTCTAAATCACCACTATTATGGTTGCATGTGCTTTCTATTTAATTTGTCTCTGAATAATGATACCTTCCATTTTTTTCTTTTTAATTTTGTGTGTTTCTGCTTAAAAGATTCAGATATGACTGATATTATGACAAAAGAGCAGCGTCATCGCTGTATGCAGGCAATAAGGGCAAATGACACAAAGCCAGAGATGATAGTTCGTCGATATTTATTTGCTTGCGGTATGCGATTTCGTATTCATTGTGAGAACCTTCCGGGAAAGCCTGATTTGGTTTTACCCAAATATCATACAGCTATTTTTATAAACGGATGTTTTTGGCACGGTCATCAAGGATGCAAATTTTTTCGTTTGCCAAAGACAAATGAACTTTTTTGGACTAACAAAATTGCAAAAAATCATGAACGGGATATTAGAGTAAGAGCAGAATTAAAGCAATTGGGTTGGAATACGATGGTTGTGTGGGAATGTCAGTTGAAGCCAAATGTGAGGGCTCAAAATCTGGAAGAAATATATAATGATTTATTATTGGCCTATATGAAAATTCATAAGTTAAGGCATTTCCCCGATTCTGAGATCGTTAGTGTTGAAGAGGAATGTGAGCAAGCTGCAGAGGAGAATGGAATATATCTGAAAAACAAAATATAATTTGGTTTTATTATATAAAAGGAGGGTGGGGCGTTTGTTTTTTCACATATATATGTTTAATTTAGTACAAAGATTTTAAATCAGTTTACTATGGACGAACAAAACAAAAAGAAACGCGAAATTCAAAAAAAGCATATAGAACATCAACTTTCAATGGTGCGTAGGCAAGAGTCTATTTTGAAAAATAAAATTGCAGAGTTGATGGCTAAAGGGAAAGATTTGGGATTATTGGAAATTCATTTGAATAAGGATTTGGCTTCATACAAACTCGAAGACATCGGAGACAGTGCCTCGGATTTGAAAAATGAAGTAATGAAGAAATTGAATGAAAATGAAGGGGTAAAGACTTTTATTGGTTCTCTTAAGAACAAATTTGAGGAGATGAAAGAAAGTTTGTCTTCAAAAGAATCAGCACAAGATTCTTCATCTAACGAGCAAAAGGAGCATTTCCAAAATCAACTTGATATACTTAAAACAAGTAAGGTGGAAATGATGAACGTGAGAAATGGAGCTCGCGCTAGATATAATGAAACCGAGAACAAGGAGAATCAATTGGAAGAACAATTAAAATCCATAGAGAATATAGGCGGCCCTGCTGTTGACGATTTAAAGAAGACCATTGCGGATGTGATTGCCGAAAAAGACAAATTTGGAGCTAAAATAGAGGAGTACAATCGCAAATTGGCTTCCATTGAAAGTCAGATACAAGATCTTGAGTCCCGAATCGGTGGCTGAAAATAGAAAATAATAGAGTTTCTGATAACAGAGAAGGGAAGATGATATGATTTTATCATTTTCCTTTTTTTTGCAAATCGCTGATTTAAAATAGATTTTACCATTTTGACCGTTTTCCCGAAAAAAACTTTAAAAATAATCGTGAAAAGATTTGGTGGGGAAGGATAAACGTCCTATCTTTGCAAACGCTTTCGGGAAGTAAAAACCTGGAAGGCCCGGGCAAGCGA
>OCVT010000397.1_pt1 | contig 17580 bp, 8 predicted proteins | sample 1539111 | NCBI WGS metagenome assembly OCVT01 (sample SAMEA3991482, study PRJEB22521) | metagenome | biome: anthropogenic terrestrial biome; feature: sewage plant; material: raw primary sludge | place: Sweden | collected 2012-09-26 | reverse complement strand
CTGAAAATTCACGCTTAACAATACTAATCACGCTACTGTTTACCACTTCTTTTATTAAGTCATTTGCAATTTGTTCAGTGATTACTTGTTTGTCCGCATTTTCTTGCTTCTTTTTCAATTGAGTTTTCTCTTCTTCTATTCGTTGTTCTTCTTTTTTCCTCATTTCTTCTTGCTCTGAACTCAACTTCTCATCATATGCACCATTGCTGGTCGTGGATATCATATGAGCCTTGGAAGCTTCCACCGTAGAATTCTGTGCTGATTGATCAAAAACAAATGGGGAGCCTCCGTCTGTGACGGTTTTAATTTGTTGTTGTTTCTGTTCCGATAGGTCTCCATGAACCTGTGGCGTTAATAAAGGATTTGTTGATAAAGTTTGAGATTGAGATATTTGAGGTAATTGCTTAGATTCCTGTGAAAAAGGAAAGTGATTGGGCCGCGTTGCAACTCTTTTTGGAGAGGTGTTGATCTGTGGTTTAACAGATGAGTTTTGGTTCAACTTTTCATTATAGTTGTTTTGAAAATTTTCCATTAAAAAAGATTGGTCTGCGATAGAAGGTATTCTATCCTTTTTTGGGTCCTTCACATAAACCGAAGAAGCCAAATTATCTCCACCGCCATTAATTAAACCCTTGTAAGTAGTTTTCTGTAATCTCCTTTCTAAGCAGGTAAGGTATGTTTTTTTTAAAGGTTGTGTTTCTGACAATTTGTGAGAATAATGTTGCAATGTTTTCAAATCGGCTGCATCCCCATTTATGATTTCAATTGAGTAATAATTACAAAATTCAATTATTTCTTGCCGATTATTAAAGAGTAACATATTTTCCAAATAAATAAATGGTATTGGTTTATGCTTTTTGTTTAAAGTATGTGATAAAGCTCTTAGCGCATAAAATCTAATATCCGTCAGATGCATTTGCAAAAAAAATCCCATTAATAACGGCAAGCTGGGTGATTGCATTAACTGGAAAAACCTTGCGTAGAAGTTTAAACAATTCTCAGTTTTAACAAACCCGCGTTCAGTATAAGCTGAGTTAGATATAACCCTTCTGAAACATAAAGCCATTTGAACTAATTTATCTTGGAAAATATGTTTTGGTAATCTTTGGATATTCTCATCGTATTGAGGGTCTCTTATTTTACTCAGGAGAGCATAAGCTCGAAATTCAGCCTCATTTGGGCATGTTCCGCCGCTGGAACGAACGTCATCGTATATTTCTGATAACGTGATAAGAGATTTATGCAATTGTTCTAGTTCTTGTTGAAGCGAAAATTCCACATTTGATTTCACCATGATATGCAAGATCAGAAGATGTATCCTAACAATACGCTCATTACAATCTACCGCCTCAGGTCCTGAATAGTTCTGATATGTAAAGTCCTGCCTTATGGATCTCATCCTATCCCATAAGAATCCTTCGCTTTCAGGCAATGTCGTTAATAAGTTATCTACAATATAGTCCAATGTCTTGACTAAAATATGGGGTGGCCTAACATCAGAAGGTAAAGGAGGAGCTGCTGCTGCTGCTGGCCTCGCGAAGACCTTCAATGCTTTAGTTCGAGAAGCTTTTTTATCATTTGGTTGATTTTTTTCATATGAATACACAGTATATTCAACGTTTCTTCTTGATCTCTCGAATGTGGGACACATATCTAAACAGGTACCTTGAAATACTATAGCATCGTAAAGATCCTTTGCTGAGTCAGCTTTATCCACTAGCCCTTTTTCTTCCATTATCGATCGCTCAGTATTTCTCATTTTTTTTAGTGTTTCATACAATTCATTGAGATCATCTATGGATTCTTCCAATGAGATCATTTTTTCTTGATTAGCCTTGTCCCAGGGATCTTGTACAAAAGCTCTTTTCTCCAATTGAGGTTTTTGATTAATCAAAAACCTTGGTAATTCTCTTGCTTTGTGCGATCTCTTCTGAAATCCCAAATTATCAGGAGAGGAAATCAGTGGACCTACAAGTTGAATGGTCTTGGCATCGTTTATCATATATTTTTTCTTTTTATCTGGTTTATTTTCCGTGTAGGAAGGTGAGTGTGAGAGATTTTGTAACGGTTGTTGCGACTTCTTTTGAGAGGTAGAGTGCACCATGAAGACATTTTTCGAAGGTTTCGTTTCATTGCTATTTAAAAAGAAATTGCTGTTGTTAACAGTACTATTGGCACTAGTGTTATCATTATTTCCATGCCTTTTGAAAAAATTGAAATTAGTGGAAGGCACTACTGAGCCAAATGATGTGTTCATTTAAGGGATACCTTCCAAGAGTATTACCTGAAATGAGTACCAACAGTGCTATTGTGAGTGTATCCCAGCTTTGAGATATGTCTGCTGCTTTCCTCTCTCCTTTTTTTTCCCATGTAAATGAGTTGTTTGTATGCATCACTACGCTCTCTGTTTAGCTTTTTTCTTCGGTCAGCGAGAGAATTACCTTTTCTTGAAGTGGAAGAAAAATAATAAAGGCTTGGTATTATACTATTGAAAAGAAAAGAAAAGAAAAAATAATGAACATTGAATCACGAATTCTCGAAACTCAAGAAACTAATAATAAAGATCTACGTTTCAAATTATTATACGTATATTCATACACATATACTTATTTACTTGTTTTGTATTTTTTGTTCGTTCGAAAAAAAAGTAAGATGAAGACATAACTTTGCAATTTTTCCTTAAATCAAGTTTCTTGCTAGTAAGATTTCGGCAATCAAGACACCAGAACCAGCGGCACCAATAATGGTGTTGTGGGAAAGGACAACCATTTTGAAATCTAACAATGGGTCTTCTCTGATTCTACCAACGGAAACACCGTAACCGCTATCTCTGTTCCTGTCCAACCTTGGTTGAGGTCTGTCTGGTTGTTCCAAAACATGAATAGTTTGCTTTGGAGCAGAATGACAGCCTAATTTGTAGGCGTCGCAGACGTATTCTTTTAGGCATGTCTTGACTTGCTCGACGGATGGAGCAGGTCTGTTCTTGAACCTCAAAGAGATACATTCGGTGTGCCCATCGGAAACAGCGACTCTGTTACATTGAGCAGAGACTTTGATTTCTTCTGGAGTCAATAGTTTGACGTGTGTCTTGTCTTCTGCTAATGGAGCCAAGATTTTCTTGGTCTCCCATTCCATCTTGTCTTCTTCACCACCAATGTATGGAATAATATTGTCTAGAATATCAATACCTGGTACACCTGGGGAGAAACCAGCACCTGAGATTGCTTGCAAAGTAGTAGTGGTCAAAGCATCAATAGGACCGAATTTTTCAATCAAAGGCTTCAATGGTGCAACCAAACCTGCAGTGGAACAATTGGAAATACAGATAATGAACCCTGGTCTTGGCTTACCTTGAGCCTTGGCAGTGTCAAGCTTTTGAGCTACAATATCCAAATGCTCAGGATTGACAACAGGAACAATCAATGGCACATCTTGTTCTCTTCTATAATTCTTGGCATTGGAAACAATGGCGATACCAGCTTCCATGAATTCCTTTTCGATAGCCCCAGCATAGTCAGCATCCAATCCGGAAAAGACGATGTCACACTCTTTAAAGAATTCAGATTTACATTCGGAAACAATAATATCGGTAGCAGATTCCGGTAGCAAATCGGTTTGCTTCCAGTTCACAGCGTCAACGTATTTCTTGCCAGCTGATCTAGAAGAGGCACCAAGAACTTTCAGTTCGAAATGAGGGTGATTTGCCAACAACAGAATGAAACGTTGACCAACGGAACCAGTAGCACCCAAAACACCAGCAATTTTCTTTCCAGCCATTTTAAAACGCTTTATTTCTACAATTTAATTTGTATGTGTACTTAAGTAAAAACAAGAAAGACAAGATTTAATTATATACTCGAAAGTGAATGAACAAATAAATATGGTTCTTTTATTTATTTTTTCTGCTTTTCTATTTTTCTCTAACATTTTGAACTGGTAGTAGTCAGAGGAAAATGAGTCAATCAATGCTTGACAACATGGTTTGGAAAAAAAAAAAGTGTGAAAAAAAAGAAAACCGGGTACTTTGAGGCCGCTGCCGGTGATATTTGGATCTGGAAAGAAAGAGAAAAAAAACACTGAAGACGCTCAGATGTCAGGATTCTAACTGATATGCATATATTGTAGTATACAGAAGGCGTATGTGAATGGATATGTAGGATTTTGTGTAAAAGGGCAAGGCTGCTGCTACAGGTCTCACTCATCGGCGAATGTAGTTTTCTTGCCGCCGGTGGCACTGACACCTATGCTTGTCTCCTTCTTCTCCGTCGTGGAGACCTGAATGGGCGCGGCGGAAAAGTCTTGGGCGGGTGGCAGACCCTTGAAGTCTCTCTGAATCCTCTTTAATTGCGATATGGAGCTGGAAAGGTTGGTGTCGATGTTGAGGCTGGTGTTAGCCACAGCGGCAGCGTCCGCGTCAGCGGCGTTGCCGCTGATGGTATTCATGGTAGTACTATCAATAATGTTCTCCTTCTCATCGATAAAGCTCTCCAGAAATTGAAGAACCTCGTCAGTAGAGACATGTTGGGGCAGCTGCGTGGCATGAATGACCACAGGCGTGTTTAGCGTGGTAGCAGTGTTATTACCTGTTCTTCTAGAACCTTTCATCATCTTGTATTATCGAAATCTTACCTCAGACGTCTCCAGTTCTGCTCTGCCTTACCGATGAGACCTCTATAATCAATGTGATTTAAACATATGCATCATCTTGAAGTAAGCTCGAAATGAAAAATTTTACACCCGCAATATGCTTACCCGTCGCTGTTAGATGTTACCCGCCTTTCGCCCCTTAGGGGTTTCCACCGCCCCCCTCGTCCTCTACGGTATTTTCTGGGGCGTCCAGCCCGCCACGTCCCGCCTCGTCTCGAATTTCTTCCTCTGCTAGACGGGCTTCCATGCGCTTCCACTCATTTCTGTCTCTGGTAATGGCCGTGGCCGTTCTCACTTTGGTTGGGCTTACGCTGACAAGTGTCTGTTCGATTCCCTGTATAAATATAAACGTATTCTCTTGAGCCTTCTATCCTTTTGCCACTGTCGTCATCATTTGTTCCTCCTTTTTCGCTAGATAGGTTATATTAAGATTTGTCTTGAATTTAATATCTCAACTCAATCCAAACTCAACCGCTAATACTACCATGTCCCAAGTCTATTTTGATGTCGAAGCTGATGGCCAACCAATTGGCCGTGTCGTTTTCAAGTTGTACAACGACATAGTCCCAAAGACTGCAGAAAACTTCAGAGCTCTATGTACCGGTGAAAAGGGATTCGGCTACGCTGGCTCTCCATTCCACAGAGTTATTCCAGACTTCATGTTGCAAGGTGGTGACTTCACTGCTGGTAACGGTACCGGCGGTAAGTCTATCTACGGTGGCAAATTCCCAGATGAAAACTTCAAGAAGCACCACGACAGACCAGGTTTGTTGTCCATGGCCAACGCCGGTCCAAACACCAACGGTTCTCAATTCTTCATCACCACCGTTCCATGCCCATGGTTGGACGGTAAGCATGTTGTCTTTGGTGAAGTTGTTGACGGTTACGACATCGTTAAGAAGGTTGAGTCCTTGGGTTCTCCTTCCGGTGCCACCAAGGCTAGAATTGTTGTTGCCAAGTCCGGTGAATTATAACCGCTCTGCCTGGAACAATACAGCAAAAATTGAAACGAACTATTCTCTCTTAAATTATATGTATATGTATAAGGTATGTGTATGTATGACAATCAATTCTTATAACTAACTCTTCCTGCCTTTATCGGAGTATGTTGCCAGGCTTTCCAACTAGCCAACTACCGCCTAGGTTATGCCTGTTAAGTTGACGCCGCCGGGTACCGCCCCCTGTTTTTCCCACGTTTCTTTCTTTCCTCTAGGTAACGGATTTTCGGCTTATTTTCCACAGCGAGAAAATTTTCTTTCTCCTGCACTTTTTTTCATATTCAGGTCCTTTGATCCATTCATTCATTCTTGTTTTAATTTCAATCTAGATTTTAGTTTTCGGTTGAATTTATCTTTAGTTTTTTATCAATAAGAATTGGTCTAGCTTATCTTTCCAGGCTGCTTATAGTTTACTTTTTTTAAAAAATTATATTTCTATCCAATATACAAGTCGGAAGGGAAATTCATATACACAAATTAAACGTTCCAATTGCATAAATACCAACACCATACAAAATGGACTCATTATCAAAAAAGATTCAAAATTTAGGTATCCATGATATTAGAAATGCCGCAAGGTTTGCCCAAAACGTGATAGTTCAATATGAGCCTTATCAGATAGATATCCGTCGTGCTACAAATACCGATGCTTGGGGCCCCACACCGAAGCACCTCGCCAAGGTTTTAAGGAACAGATACCAAGTGCCGCTCTACTTGATGACAGAATACACGTTGAAAAGATTAGTCGACCATATCGCTACCAGGCCCAAGAACCTATACGAAAAGGCAAGAAAGGACTACGTTAATTATGGATCCGAATGGAGGGTGGTCTTAAAATGTCTAGTAGTCATTGAATTCCTATTATTGAACGTCGACACAGGTGACGAACTGAATCAGATTAGATCATGTTTGCTCACTCATAAGCATATTTTAACCAGGGAGATTGCCCAATTCAAGGTAAAATTCTCCAATGATGGTAAAATGGAGATTCATGAGAGAGGTATTAGGAAAAAGGGAGAACTTATCTTGCAATACTTGGAAGACCCACAATTTTTGAAAAAGGAAAGAGCCAAGAATAAGAAGAATGCCTTGAAAATTCGACAGCAAGGAGAATCCTCCATTTATAATGCCAACCAGATTTCAACCTCTGCAAGTTACGATAACATCGACGACGATGAATTTGATGCAGATGCAGATGGCTTTGACAGTGAAATGGATGCTAATAATGTGACCAACTTCAATGTTCCTGTGGAAACAGAAGCAAATTCGAATACTCGCAGGCGTTCTCATATGGAAGAACAAAGAAGACAAAGAAGGGAGATATTAAGAGAGCAGATCAAAAATAAAGAACAGCAGAGGAAAAGAAAGCAACAACAAGATAGCATCCCTGACTTAATCGATCTTGACGATAGTACTAGCACCACGAATAATATAACAATAGACAATGGTAATAATGACAACAAAAACAATAATATCAACAACAATAGTGATGATGATGATGATGAGTTTGGCGACTTCCAAAGCGAAACGAGTCCCGACACAACAGCACCTAAAACTTCCAATAGTAAAATAGATGATTTGCTTGACTGGGATGGCCCAAAGTCAGACACAGATACCACCGCTGCTGCGCAAACATCATTGCCCTTTGCGGAGAAAAAACAGCAAAAAGCCCGTCCTCAGGCTACAAAGGACAAGTCGAAGGGAAATGATGCATTTTCCGACTTATTCTCTTACTCCAAGTCGTTGGTCTAATCACCAAATACCCCTTCATCTCCCAATACATTCAATACAGTCAACAAATTTTCATTCTCAGATATATGTATCCATATATACACTAATAATATCTTACTAAAAACTTGTCTATTTCCTTCTTCAAATGTCAGTTTTCTTTTTATTGAATATCAAAAAAAAAAAAAATTATATAGATACATTTGTATATGTCATTATCCATGCAGAAGAAAATACTTAAATACTTAAGTACACAAGTATTTATTGATTTGCTATTTCGGTCTTGGCAAGTCCCTTGGCTACGTCATCTACACTCGCGTCATCCTCTTCCATATACTCGTCGCCTGTGCCCACCACGCCTTGTTCAAACATTTGCTTACCGGTTAGCTTCCCATGATGAGCCTTCATCCTTCTCACCTGGTCTCTTTCATCCAGTTTCAGTTCTTGGCGAAATTTAGACCTCCATTCCAAGTACGATTCTCTTGTGACTTTAGTACCATGGAACTTGGCCTGTTCCTTCTTTTCACGTTCTTGTGCTTCCAGCTCGTACTGCTTCTCGAGCTTATTCAATTGTTCACTATACCATTGCTCACATCTTTCTTTTATGGATGAAATCAATGCAAAACACATTTGCATACCCAATAACATATCGGTTTCGATTTGCGATTCTAATTGTACGGTTAATTCAGGCAAGTACCCCTTAAAGCTTATTAAATCGGGCAGGTTTTCAAACTTTTTCAGTACTTTATTACCATGGTCGTCATATTCAACCTCGTCTTCATCTTCCTCGTTATCTTCTTCGTTGTCATTGAGGGCTACTTCTTGAGCTTCCAATGAAATCAGGCATGGTTCGTCAGGGTAGTTTTCTGGTAACTTGAATTCGGCGATTATAGTGTGCTCTTTGGTTAAAACAGAAGTAGAATCACCTGTATCCAGCTCTAATTTAATGGCTACTTCAAATTTAATCTTTGGGTATTCATCGTTTATGATCCTCAGTTCATCAGGATAAATGGACTCTAAAACTTCTAGTTCCTGCTTCTGTTCTTCCTTATAATCCATAGTATTAACAAGTGCCTTCTGGATATGGAGGGAGGCCTTTTCCTTAAATTATACCAACCGACAGCATGGGAAACTCAGCTCTTTAAAGTCAATCTAACGATGCCTGCTGATTTTACAATTGGAAAATAGAAAATTTTCATTTTCCACCTTCTGTTACCCGAGTTTATAGACCTAGGATTTCCAATCATTACTTATTAGGACATTCGGGAAAAATATACATATATGGCCCACTTCTCTCACATCTCTTTTAGGGTCTGTGCCAATGGCACCCAAATTTTTCTTCTTTCTTTTTCGCTCGTATTCTCTCTCGCTCTTGATCAGTGTGAGCAGTTACTAATATACTGGATCAGAGAACATTAACTCAAAGGTTGATAATGTAGATCATTGGACATAGTGTGACGGTTTTGCACTCTTGTTGCGCTTGCTCTCTTAACAAGTCACATCTTATTTAGCCTCTTCACCCATAAGTTGATTGTAAAGCCGTAGAACTCTATATCACAGTCTCTTCGGCAACTCAACCAATAAGAACTATTAAGGATTAACACTAGCCATGATGCCGAATGTTGCTCCAAACAGCTACTATTTAAACATACCGAATGCCAATTCGACCTCAACGACTACGTCCTCGATCTTTTCTGATCTCAACAAGGAGTACGAGTCAAAGATTAAAGAAATCGAAGAATATTATATAAAGACACTGCTCAATGAAAACACCGATAATGATGACAGCAGCAGCTCCGAGGGGCATAATATAAATGAAACGGACATTTTAAGTAAATACTCACCAAGGCCTTCTCCTTGGTTACCATCCAAACCAAACTGTTATCATCCGTTGGGAGATTTTAAAGACTTGATCATATCTGATTCCAGACCTACAAATACATTACCTATTAATAACCCTTTCGCAGGCAATAATAACATCTCAACACTTGCTACAACTGAGAAAAAACGTAAGAAAAGGTCACTCGAAGTTGAGATTAACCCTACTTACACGACAAGTGCATTTTCATTACCTCTGACAGCGGAGAATTTACAAAAACTATCTCAGGTGGATTCTCAGTCTACTGGACTTCCATACACACTTCCAATTCAGAAAACAACAAAACTGGAACCTTGTAGAAGGGCACCTTTGCAGCTTCCTCAATTAGTCAATAAGACCTTATACAAAACTGAGCTCTGTGAATCTTTTACTATTAAAGGCTATTGTAAGTATGGAAATAAATGCCAATTTGCTCATGGTCTTAATGAACTGAAATTCAAGAAAAAATCAAACAATTATAGAACTAAACCTTGCATAAATTGGTCGAAGTTAGGCTACTGTCCGTACGGTAAGCGTTGCTGTTTCAAACACGGTGATGATAAGGACGTTGAAATATATCAAAATGCTAACGATGGAAGAAGTAAGGATACGGCGTTGACTCCACTTCCTACTTCCCTAGCCCCAAGCAACAACGATAATATCACTAATTTGAGTAAGCCTAGGAACTTACATACTAGTGTTAAAGCATTGCAAAGGATGACTTGGTAGTCGGTCAACAACAAAGCCCTTTGAATATTTGGCGTATTTCTGCTGCCTCTCCTTATTTATTTATTCATTATCGTTTTCATATTTATTTCAGTCACAAAACAAAATTAAAGAATTCGTGACCTACTAACATGAGAATTAGTTAATTTAATCTTTTTAGTTTATTTATTTCATTAGATAGAATTTTTTTTTTCTTTCTCTGATCTTTCAGTGTTACTCATCGGTGGCAAACGTGTTTACAGGACTAAAAATCGAAATAATGATTATTATTGTTCTTAATTTACTTAGAGTTATTTAGTTTTTTTAACTATCGTAAATTGCCAAATGATCGGCTTTGTGGTACTCTATGTCTTAGAGACCTTGTAGATACGGACCTTCTCGATGCGCTAAGTCTTTTACTGGAGCTCTTTGTATTTTCGCCGGGCAATGGGAAAATCTTTCCTGAATACATATTATCTGTTGGATCATCAGCGATGTCCTCTAAACTTATCCCTTGCATGTTCCTTTGAAGTAAATAACGTAAGGAATTATACCAAATATTGTGTCTTTGCCTTGTAGGACAAGTAAACTTAATAGTCCTAGTTTCTGTGGTAACAACAATACTTTTGTGATACAATCCTGTTGGATATGGGTTTGGGTCTGTGACACTTTCTACTCCTAGAATGGCAACACCTTTTGTTTTGGTATTGGCAGGATTCTCTAGGATGGGATTAGAAGCGGACCAGTACAAAGTTAAGGTATATGGATGAACCCAGAAGAATCTTTCATGACGTGATTCGAATCCAAAAGGTCCCAAGCGTGGATAATACTTAAACAAATATTCCCCAATGACGGTTTGGGTTAACGCGGGTATTATGCTTGGTTCGTTCAATGATGCTAAAGTTTGTAAAGATGCCGTCCTACTGGCAGATCCTGCACGTGACATAAATGATGCTACTATATCTCGTCTAGATGCTGGCGTATTCCTCGATGAACGTGTGGTTTTTGAGGTTGAATTAGAATTCAGACTCTGTTGACGTTTATGGTGCTTATGATGATTAGTACGATGAGACTGCTCTTCTATTTGTGGATGACTTTCGGAATCTTCATAAGCAGTTGTTGCTGCAGCTTCTGCAAGTCCCTTTTTTGCTCCAGACTTTGTGGACGCAGTAGATGTTTTATTGTTTAGCTTATGCGACACATACTCATGTTTGGATGCCGTGGCTTGACCTTTCTTATCTTCCTTTGTTGTTAGTGCAATCTGGAGCCCACGCTTTTTAACTTCCGCTTGTAATTCTTCATTACTTACACAGTTCCATTTCATGTCTTCAGGTGACATTAGATTATGGTAATAGGACGCGGAAAGCATAACTATATCGCTCATATCTTGAGCACTTGCATATGATGCACCCACAAAATTACTTTCAGGAATACACAACATACCATATTTCATAGCTTGAGTTTTAATAATGTCTACATCATTTTTGATTTCTTGGCTTTCATCTACAAAGCTATCAGATATATTGTCACCATAAACCGCCTCATTTTGACTCATTATATTATCATCTCTTGATAACAGTGTTTTCTCCCTACTAGTCAAAATCAAATTACGATCGCCAGCGGGTTTCTTGAGTTGCCTTACTGTGAATGTTGGATCATCCGGCCCATATTCGACTTCTTCGTTGTCCATATCATTGTGGGGAACGGTGTTTTGGAAGGCACCTTCTTGCGCTGTGTTTGTGGTTTTTGCTGCTAAGTTTTGATTTTCTGACAAGGGATTATTCATTTCTTCCATGCCACCATTCAGATTAACCGCGTTATCTTTTAGTATATGATATTCTTCAAATTCCTGATCAGAAATGAGGGTCATACCATATTTTTCTGCTTTTCTAGATAGGTGATCAAGATCTATGCTACTGGCAACGCTAGTGTCATCGTTGTCCTTCGAAAATAATGGAGCTTCAATGTTTTTCAGATTGATATTTGATTTTTCGAACGGAACTAATTTGTAGCCTAATTTTTCAGCAGAATTCTTGATGTTTTCATAGGCGGGAATGAAAATGGTAGCATCTTTCACTGTGGATGATTTCGAGATTATGTCAGTATAATCTTCGTTATTCTGCAATTCGACACGATTAAGCTCTTCGATATTATCATCTAGTGCATCTGTAAACATGCTCGATGTTGTGGTCGAGTTACTGCTGGTCGTATTTATTGATTGTTCATCAATGCGCTCTGCACGCTCAGCTCCAGAAAGTTTGTTGGGTTTTTGGAGGCATAATTCCATACCGAATTGGTGGGCATATACTTTCAAATCTTCATAAGTAATGGGAGGGCAGGGACTTGTAGTGTTTACCAGTTGTTGGTATTCTATGTTTTCTACTATGATGCTATCAAAAATGGCGGCCTTTTCTTTCAAAACATCTAGGCTAGGACGATCTATTTGATCCCGCAGTTCAGAATATTCCTTTTCTGAAATGATAATTAGCCCTTGCTCCTTGGCTTTCATTGTCAAAAATTCAGAATCTGGTTCAGATAATAGTTTCTCGTTTCTTTTATGCGTAGATTCATTAACTAGTATTTTCCCCATTGATAGCGCCTTAGTGGATAAGAAATCGATAGTTGGTTTCTCAATCGAGCGTGACATGGTCGCAAAATCATCCTTGTCTACCAAGACTTTATTTAATAAAGATGCCTTTTCGGAGAGGTGGATCACTGTCGGATGTTCTGATACTGCTAAAATTTTTTTATAGTCATCTTCTTTTATTAAAATATGATTATTCAAAACGGCTTTCTCTTTTAAGTAGCTCAAGCTGGGATTTCTATAGTTTGTAACCATTAAATTGTACTCAGACAGAGGCACTACAGTGTGGTCGATTTTCTCTGAAGAAATTTTCAAATAATCCAGTTGTGGCTTTTCGTATTTAGCAACCATCAATTCATAATCTTGTCTAGAGATTGCGACGTAATCCATTTTGTTCAAAGAATCCTTTAGATAATCAAAGTTTGGATTCTCATACTTTCCAATTAAATCTTGGTAGATAGTATTAGGAATTGCAATGTAGTTTAGTTTGCTCAAGGTGTTAATTAAGTCTTCAACATTTCGATTTTCCAAAGGTTCTCTTAGAGTTGAGTACTCGTTTTGGTCGAGCAAAACCAAGTTCAAGTGATGACAGGATTCCTCTAGCTCCATCCGAGTGGGATGATTGCATTTTCTTATAGTTTCATCATACTCGATTTGGTCAACAAGTATTTTGTTCATTCCAGCAGCCTTTTCGATTAAAAATGTTAAAGAGGGATATTCTATTTTCTTTTGCAATGCTACCTTCTCCTCGTTCCTCAACAACACCATTTCATTGCGGGCAGCCTTTTCTTGCATGTAGTCAATATCTGGTGAATCAATCATTTGTTTCATGCGATCCAGCTCGACCTCGCTAACTAATTCATATCCCAGTGCTGATGCTTTTTCTAAAATAAATTCGTAGCCTGGATTTTCAATGGCTTCTTGCTTTTCTTCGTAATCATGTTTACTAATTATGAGCATTTGATATTTTTCACATTTTTCCTTCAGGAAATCAATAGATGGATCACCGAGAATATTTAAGATTTTAGTGTGTTCCTTTCTCATATTATCATATTCTTCAGTAGACAATGGTACTAAACTGAATTTCGAACATAGGTTCAAGACATCATTTTTGGAGGCATTGTCAACAATTGGTTTCTCTAGGTTTGGCAGGTTTTCTTTACGAATTGCGACGTAGCCTAAGGCCTTTAACTCATTTTCAATATCAGATAAAGTTCTTTTTTGTAGTGATGACTTCTCTGCAGAAGCAAGCTGTGGGGCAGGCATTGCAACGAAATCAAGTGCCTTAGTTGAAGGAATAAGTGATTTCTTGTTGCTTGCATTATCTTTCATTGCTTGGTACTCCGTTTTGTCCACTAGCACAAGATCAAGTAATGCGGCATTTTCTTCTATAAATTTCTTGGAGGGATTCTGCAGAGAATTTTTTAGTCTTTCATATTCTTTAGAGTCCAAAGCGTAACACCCAATTTGTTTGCAGAAGTTATCAATCTCTTCTTTAGAAGGTGTAGTGGCTATTCTATTCAAGTCAAGGTATTCATTAGGTTCTATTAATCTATAACCTTTGCTTTTGGCTTTCTCTTCAATAAACTTCAACGTAGGAGAATTGAAATTGCTGACTAGCTCATTGTACGTTGTTGTATCAATTATATGGTAACCTTTCAACTTGGATCTTAGTAACTCAACGTCCGGCTTTTCCATCGTATTTTTCAATGCAATGTACTCATCGTTCGAAACAATCTGGTATTCTAACTTTTGCAATTTTGAAGCCATATCTTCCATAGATGGATTAGCTAAGGTGTTGAAGTCCGAGATCGATATAATTTTTGATTGTATTTGTTCGGCATGTTTGACTAAGTATTCCAGTGATGGTTGTTCTAGTTTCTTTTCCAATTCAGAATATTCCTTGTTGGATACCACAGTATGGCCCAGTTTGGCAGACTTCTCCTTCAAGAATTCCATATCAGGATTCTCCTTGCACTTGACTAGGTCTTCGTATGCACTATCCGATAGTAAATGGTGATTGGTGGCCTTGGCATGTTCAACTAAGTATGCTAGAGATGGTTGTTCTACTTCCTTCTCCAATTCTGAGTATTTGCGTTGCAATTCAGAATATTCCTCGCTGGATACCACAGCATGGCCCAGTTTAGCAGACTTTTCCTTCAAGAATTCCACATCAGGATTCTCCTTGCACTTGACTAGGTCTTCGTATGCACTATCCGATAGTAAATGGTGATTGGTGGCCTTGGCATGTTCAACTAAGTATGCTAGAGATGGTTGTTCTACTTCCTTCTCCAATTCTGAGTATTTGCGTTGCAATTCAGAATATTCCTCGCTGGATACCACAGCATGGCCCAGTTTAGCAGACTTTTCCTTCAAGAATTCCACATCAGGATTCTCCTTGCACTTGACTAGGTCTTCGTATGCACTATCCGATAGCAGATGGTGATTGGTGGCCTTGGCATGTTCAACTAGGTATTCCAGTGATGGTTGTTCTAGTTTCTTTTCCAATTCAGAATATGCCTCGTTGGATACCACAGTGTGGCCTAGTTTGGCAGACTTCTCCTTCAAGAATTCCATATCAGGATTCTCCTTGCACTTGACTAGGTCTTCGTATGCACTATCCGATAGTAAATGGTGATTGGTGGCCTTGGCATGTTCAACTAAGTATGCTAGAGATGGTTGTTCTACTTCCTTTTCCAATTCTGAGTATTTGCGTTGCAATTCAGAATATGCCTCGTTGGATACCACAGTATGGCCTAGTTTAGCAGACTTCTCCTTCAAGAATTCCATATCAGGATTCTCCTTGCACTTGACTAGGTCTTCGTATGCACTATCCGATAGTAAATGGTGATTGGTGGCCTTGGCATGTTCAACTAGGTATTCCAGTGATGGGCTCACGTAGTCTTCTTTTTTGAGTAATAAATAATCTGATGCAGAAGCTTTTTCTCTTAGAAAGTCTATCGTTGGGTTCTTTAAACCTTCTAAGGCTTTAGTATCAATCAGCACTTGGTCGTATTCTTTTGCCTTATCTGACAGGTATTGTTTCGAAGGTGTTTCTATCTTATTAACCATTGAAAAATACAGATCATTACTTAGCCATTTACAGCCGTTTCTCTCCTCCAGCCATTTACAAATATTCGATTGTAAGTCGTTCTTTGCTTCCAGGCATTTTTTCATTTGTTCAATTGATGGATTCTTGACACTCTCAAAAAGGTCATTATAATCTTTGGTAGGTATTATCAGGCAATCAATTTTGGATGTTAAAGGCAGTAAAAAATCAATAGTAGGCTCTTTTAACAAGTTAAACGTACTTTGATCGATGGGTATCTTTTTCAAAGCCTGAAGTTTTTCCTTGAGATAGTTATATGATGGATTTGATAGGGATTCGTTTAGGTTCTCAAACTCCTCTAGAGGAAGAACTTTATAGCCAGAAGCTTCTAAATATTTAATATGAGATTCTAACGAAAACTCTTTTTTGCTGTAATTGTCATCATTTGGTAACGCGATCATATTCAGGTTTTCAGCCACCTCTTTGGTCATTAATCCATCGTCTTTTGGTTTGGATGCACTTTCACTTTTTTGTAGTAAGTTTTTATATGAATCATTCGATAACAATATCATATTGTTTTTTTCTGAGTATTTCTTGACAAGATCTTCAGAAATGTCCTCGACAGAGGGGCCTGTTTCAATCATGTGGTCAATTTCGATCACTATATCAAAAATGTCTTCTTCACTAGTGGTCCCCTCAGAATCAGGATCAGATGTTACTGTAGTATCGGAAGTATGCTGTTTTTGATAATACTTCTTTTGTACTTTTCTTTTTAACGAAGAAATAGATGCTTTGGCGTCATCAAGTTGCTTTTGAATTTTTATTCTTTCAGTTCTATTGCTCTGTAAGGAATTAATTTCACTTGTTAGATCAGAAACACTAATAAGTAATCTGTCGTTTTCATTATTTAAGTCTAAAATCCTTTCCTTTAATTCACTAATCTCTTTATCGTAATGAAGTTTTTGAGAGCTAAGATCATTTTCCATGCCATTTTTTGTTAATGTTAAAATTTCCAAATCTGTTTTCAGAAGTTTCAGGCTTTCTTTTTCATCATTCCAAGATTTTTCAGTCTTTTTCTTCAATTCTTTTAATTGCCTACATTCCATGCTCAAGTTTGTTAATTTAGATTCTAAATCCCAGTTTAAATCTTTAGTTGAATCCAACTCTTTCATGAAGGACTTTTTTTGGTTAGTGAGCTCCTCAATCTTGTCACTTAATGACTCTTTAATTTGCTTGAGAGACTTGATTTGCTCATTTTTAGCTTCATTAGAGGATTGCAATTTCCTACACTCAACCAACAAATTCTCGCTTAGTTCCAAAGTAAAGTTCATATCCTTTGATGAATTCGCCGTGAGTACTCCATTGTGGGAACTACTGCCTGCAAATTCCGGAAGCACGTCTTTTGTCTCTCTTTTACTCAAAATACTCGAAATCGAAAACCGCTTTGTTTTATCTCCTTCACCACCACTGCCGCATTTATCAGCCTTTAAGTTAGCCATCCTTGTTACGCCGTTCGTTGAGACGCTTTCCTGGCTTAATGAATTGTCAATGCTATTTGCATACTGCCCTGCTGAGCTGTCTTTATCGTTATTTTTTTTATGCCTGTTGTTGTGGGACATATTCGAACGTCTCGTGGAAAGCCTTGACCGTTGCGTCTTTACTCGTCTCTATTCAACCCTGTGGTCCTATTAGAACCGATCTTTGTTCCATCGTCATTACTACTTCTTGTCTCTTCTCTCTTGGGGAATAATAAACAAAACAATTCCAGCCACCCGCATCTCCGTCAAACACGATATTAACAACCCTTTTTTTGCAGCCAATCAAAACTAAGGTCCTGCCCGGAGTGAGCCAATAAAGCGGCCACAAATTACGCAGGAATCTATGGTTCCTAAAGCTTATTCTTATTCTACATTAGCACCATTCTACTACAGGGCTCGGATCCACACTTGGTCTATCAGCAAATGCAAATCCTTTTTCCCTCAACTAGGCCTACTTTTCATATATAATCTCT
>OCVT010000395.1_pt1 | contig 17611 bp, 7 predicted proteins | sample 1539111 | NCBI WGS metagenome assembly OCVT01 (sample SAMEA3991482, study PRJEB22521) | metagenome | biome: anthropogenic terrestrial biome; feature: sewage plant; material: raw primary sludge | place: Sweden | collected 2012-09-26 | reverse complement strand
CCAACAGAACAGATATATATTATTCAGCCACAACTATCTATATATAATATTTCTTCGATTTTTCGTTTTCTCAAGTTTCGTCTTATTGATTGATCAGAAGTTTACTGCGCTTTTGGGTAAAGAAGCATTAAACAAAGGAGAGAGAAATATTGCAAGGAAAAAATGGTGAGCTATGGAAGTCATAGTAGTGAGGTTTCGAAAGTTCTTAAAACGCCGAAGTTTGTGCTTAGGTATGGAAATGTATCCAGCAAACAACGTTTTGCCCTAAAGCGGAAGATAAATTACAAACTACGTGAAAGCAAATATCAAGAATACTTGAATGAATACAACACCTTCGTGCTTTACGACTGGGAAAACAGTGGTGCTGGTAGTCTTGTCGATTCTTCCTACAATCTCCCCTCTTTATGGAAGGAATTCATAACAGAGGGCATATCTAAAGGTGCAATAAACGACAAACTACCGACAGTCTTTATGAAGAGGAAGTTGGCAAACTCAGCGTTGGGTCACTGTTTGGGACTTGATTTCCTGACTGATCCAAGCGAGTCAGAACATGAATACAGGTGCATGTTTCAGACAGTTCAGGACATCCCATCTCTCTCGCAACTGATCTTATTCAACAGCATGCCAAACGTTCCAGTAAGATTGAAATTGCATACCATTGGTATAAATATAAATTTCGGCTGCAAACGTTCCCTGATAAGCAACGGTGGCGATCAAGACACTGAAATGAGCGAAGCAGTCTCTTATATCCAGCCTTTATTGGAAGAATCCTCGAGAATGTACCGCAATTTAAACTACTGGAAGCTGTTAAAAATAGCACGAAATAACAAGAAGGATGAACCGTTGGATCAGAGCACGCGTATCAAGTCGCAAGTTAAGCTTTTACTGAGTCAATTGGCGACGAACCGAATTACCTCACCTTCCGTCACGGATCATGGGGGTCACAACTGGCTCATATTCACCAGAAGACGGTTGTAAACGATAAATATGCCATAAAGATCTGCGAACTGTACATATCCATATATAATGCGTATTATTTGGTGACTATAGCACTGGCTTCCGCCATCTCACTAAGAACGAAGAGGTATAATAAAGCATTGTGATGTTAAAGAATGACGATTAACCAGCATTTACAACAACTTCTCTTCAACAGAATAGACAAAACAACAAGCAGTATTCAACAAGCTAGGGCGCCGCAGATGTTATTAGATGACCAGCTGAAGTATTGGGTCCTGTTACCTATTTCGATTGTCATGGTTTTGACGGGTGTACTCAAACAGTACATCATGACACTTATAACGGGAAGCAGTGCAAATGAAGCACAACCAAGGGTAAAGTTAACTGAATGGCAATATCTACAATGGGCACAATTATTGATTGGAAACGGTGGGAACCTGTCTTCCGATGCATTTGCTGCGAAGAAGGAATTTCTAGTTAAGGATCTCACTGAGGAAAGGCACCTAGCCAAGGCCAAGCAGCAGGGTGGTTCGCAAGCTGGAGAGGTTCCTAATCCCTTCAACGATCCAAATATGTCTAATGCTATGATGAACATGGCTAAGGGTAATATGGCCAGTTTCATCCCTCAAACTATTATTATGTGGTGGGTGAACCATTTTTTTGCTGGATTTATTCTTATGCAACTACCTTTCCCTTTGACTGCCAAATTCAAAGAGATGTTACAGACCGGTATTATCTGTCAGGACCTGGATGTGAGATGGGTTAGCTCCATTTCATGGTATTTTATTTCTGTGCTCGGGCTAAATCCAGTCTACAACCTGATTGGGTTAAACGATCAAGACATGGGTATTCAGGCTGGGATAGGTGGCCCTCAGGGCCCCCAAGGCCCTCCACAATCACAGGTTGACAAAGCAATGCATGCGATGGCTAACGATTTGACTATCATTCAGCATGAGACTTGTCTTGATAACGTTGAGCAAAGGGTTTTGAAACAGTATATGTAAGTTCGTGGCTATATATGCACTTGTATAGAAAACAGATATACTTCTCGGTTTCAATTGTATAAATCTACAAATTTATCTCTTGCATCCGCCATTCCGTATGCACCTTGCCATGATATAGGCCTGACAAACTTTACAATTGGTGGCGCGTTTTTGATAACTTTTTGAGAGATTATCCATTGTAAGAACTGTTGAGAATCTAATGAGTTGTCCCCCTCATTGGCCAAACAACTACAGTACTTAATGCTGCGGAGGGCTTTAGGCCTCTGCGACGCATTCAGTATTTGGAAAAGTATTTTGAAGATCGGCTGATCAACGGATATCTTGTCTTGGAAACTGGTAGGAGTAAAATGTAACCAGTTATTGACCATCGACTCTTGATCGTTTAGATGGAGGTTCGATAAAAGCTCAGCTTCATCGTCGAAATAAAACTCTCCGAGCGAATATACCTCCTGTGGACGTACAATCACACCATTTTCATCCTCCATTGCATATAGAGAGTCCCAAATGCATATTTCCGATATATTATACTTGCTCAAGAACGGCAAGATGATCTCTACGATGAAATTATTCAGATAGTTAACGGACACGAGTGGTGTTCGTTGCTGTATGGCAAAAAGTCCTCGCTTCTTATTGTAGAAAACTTCCAAAGCGCTGCTATACTTCATATCAGCGTCTTTATATAGCGAGTCGCTACCATCCTCTGGTCTGTCTAATGGTCCCACAAATTCCACTAGGTATTTCGAATCTAACGCCTCCAAATATTCCCATTCATTTGCTTGTGAATTCAGCAGCCAGTCAATACTCAATTGTGGTATATTCCCTACGCTTACTAATGGCAACACCAGGCAGCTCATCGTATGTTCTTTTGGGTTTTGTGCTATTCTTTCCTGAAGTTTTAATTTAATTTCCTTATTTTAGTGTAGGTGGCTTTTTTTTTAGCAGGTTACTCATTGTGGGATCATTTTCAGGCTCAAAGCGAAAAATTGAAAAATTAGCTAACAAAAAAAAACTAAAATTTTTTCAAATTCCATCAGTTAGTTTGAGAAGTTGTCGGTAAGCAACCTATAGAACAAGTGTTTCCAATCAAATCGAGGAATGCTAGAACGGATTCAGCAGCTGGTAAATGCAGTGAACGATCCACGCTCAGATGTGGCCACTAAGAGACAAGCCATCGAGCTGCTAAATGGGATTAAATCATCAGAGAATGCATTGGAAATCTTTATATCATTGGTCATCAACGAGAATTCAAATGATTTGTTGAAGTTTTACGGACTGTCCACATTGATAGAATTGATGACGGAGGGCGTGAACGCTAATCCAAATGGTTTGAATCTGGTAAAGTTTGAAATAACCAAATGGCTCAAATTTCAAGTTTTGGGCAATAAGCAAACTAAGCTGCCTGACTTTTTAATGAATAAGATTTCTGAAGTGCTGACTACTTTGTTTATGTTAATGTACAGTGATTGTAATGGAAACCAGTGGAACAGTTTTTTTGACGATCTGATGAGTCTATTCCAAGTGGATTCGGCTATTTCCAATACGAGCCCGTCTACCGATGGTAACATTCTTCTAGGTCTTGAATTTTTTAACAAGCTCTGTTTGATGATTAATTCGGAGATTGCTGACCAAAGCTTTATTAGGTCTAAGGAATCTCAGTTAAAAAATAACAATATAAAAGATTGGATGCGTGATAACGATATCATGAAATTGAGTAATGTGTGGTTTCAGTGTTTAAAACTGGACGAACAAATTGTGTCACAATGTCCCGGATTGATCAATTCTACCTTGGATTGTATTGGGAGTTTTATCTCATGGATCGATATTAATTTAATTATTGATGCAAATAATTATTATCTGCAATTAATCTATAAATTTTTAAATCTTAAAGAAACCAAAATTTCATGTTATAATTGCATACTGGCCATCATCTCTAAAAAAATGAAACCAATGGACAAACTGGCTTTTCTGAATATGATCAATTTGACCAACGAATTGACTTACTATCATCAAGCCATATCAATGAATCCCCAAATTATTACATTTGATAATTTAGAAGTCTGGGAAAGTTTGACCAAGTTGATTACTTCCTTTGGCATAGAATTTACTATCATTATTGAACAAGTCAACGATGATCAAAAATTGGATACATTATACAAACAATCGGTCATTTCAAATGTTGATTCCATATTATTGGAGAAAATAATACCAATACTTTTGGAATTTATGAATAATGAGTTTGATTCAATAACAGCAAAAACCTTCCCATTCTGGTCAAATTATCTGGCTTTCTTGAAAAAATATAAAGCATCTTCACCAAATTTTGTACCATTGCATAAGGATTTTCTAGATAATTTCCAACAAATTTGCTTTAAAAGAATGAAGTTTTCAGACGACGAGGTCACACAGGATGATTTTGAGGAATTCAACGAAACCGTAAGATTTAAATTAAAAAATTTCCAGGAGATCATCGTGGTAATTGACCCAAGTCTGTTTTTAAATAACATTTCTCAAGAAATCTCAGCAAACCTAATGAATTGTAAAAACGAAAGCTGGCAAGTTTTCGAGCTAACTATTTATCAAATCTTCAATTTAAGTGAATGTACCAAGAACAACTATTTCGGTTTGAACAAGAATGAAATTATGACCTCACAACCTTCGCTAACTTTAGTACGATTTTTAAATGAATTGTTAATGATGAAGGATTTCTTATTAGCCATTGATAACGAACAAATCCAAATACTATTCATGGAATTAATTGTGAAAAACTACAATTTCATATTTTCAACTAGTGCTAACACAGCAAATGCTACTGATGATGATGAAAAGTATCTATTAATATTGAATATTTTCATGAGCTCATTTGCTATGTTCAATAAAAGAGAAAACGTCAGACTAAGGTCATGGTATTTATTTACAAGATTCTTGAAGTTGACAAGAATCAATTTGAAAAAAATCCTCTTTGCCAACAAAAATTTGGTTAATGAAATAACTAATAAGATAAGTCCTCTACTTCACATAAAAGTAACATCTATCAACGCCCAAGGGACGGATGACAATGATACAATTTTTGATAATCAGTTGTACATATTTGAGGGTATTGGGTTTATAATCACATTGAATAATAGCAGTCAGGAGCTCACTGCTGCCACTGCCAACACCCCCATCGATTACGATATATTGGACCAGATATTAACTCCGCTATTTACACAATTAGAGGGTTGTATTACCCAAGGAGCTTCGCCAGTTGTGATTCTGGAATGTCATCACATTCTTATGGCTATTGGTACTTTAGCGAGAGGTTTGCACATTGGTCTCGTCCCTGAGAATCAGGTCAACAATATGGTTGTCAACAAAAAATTAATCAATGACTCTTTAATCCATAAATTCTCTAATATAGCTGAGGTTATATTAGTAACATTCTCTTTTTTCAATAAGTTCGAAAATATCCGCGATGCATCTAGGTTTACCTTTGCCAGGTTAATTCCAATTTTAAGTAATAAAATTTTACCATTTATCAATAAATTGATTGAATTGATCTTATCGTCCACAGATTTAAAATCATGGGAGATGATTGATTTTCTTGGGTTCTTATCTCAACTGATTCATATGTTTCACACGGACACAGACTGTTACCAGCTGTTTAACCAGTTACTTACTCCGCTTATCAACAAAGTCCATTCTATTATCGAAGAGATTGATGAACAACACGACCAACAATCAAGCAGTAACAAACCTATAGACACTGCAGTCACAGCCACCTCCGTAAATAAGAATATCGTGGTCACCGATTCGTATAGAGATAAAATACTATTGAAAAAGGCTTACTGCACATTTTTACAGTCATTTACTAATAATTCCGTCACTTCGATACTATTGTCAGATATAAACAGAGCAATCCTGCCGGTCATATTAAACGATTTGGTCACCTATACGCCGCAAGAGATCCAGGAAACATCAATGATGAAAGTGTCACTCAATGTATTGTGCAATTTTATCAAATGTTTTGGGAATGGGACCTGCTTGGATAATGACGACATCAATAAAGATCCCAACCTTAAAATAGATGGTCTCAACGAATACTTCATCATGAAATGTGTCCCAATAATCTTTGAAATTCCGTTCAATCCAATATACAAGTTCAATATCAAAGAAGGGAATTTCAAAACAATGGCATATGATTTGGCAAGATTACTGAGGGAGCTATTTATCGTCAGCAGCAACCCCACCACAAATGAGAATGAATGTGTAAAATATTTAACTCAGATCTACCTTCCACAAATCCAATTACCACAGGAATTGACGATTCAGTTGGTTAATATGTTAACCACAATGGGTCAAAAGCAATTCGAAAAATGGTTTGTAGATAATTTCATTTCTGTTTTAAAGCAAGGTCAATAGCTTTCAGGCGCAGAAAACCTGAAAATAAAAAAAAAATGCAAAACGAGAGTAAAAGTTGTAATTATATTTATACTAATATTTAAATTGGTAATATGTAATTAGACTTATCATTCACTTTGGTTTAGCAGCTAGTCATGTAATGGCACTAAAAGTGCTTCTTTATCTATTATTTATACGTGACATACCATTACTTCTATGTATTACGTAAAGAATGACAAACGTTTAGTTTTTTTAATTTCAAAGAAATCGTTGGAAGGTTCAAAAAGGATCAGGTGAGATATTAGAGTATATGAATGTTTCAGTCTCTAAGCTACACAAAGAACTAGCATAGTAGGACTTTAACCCATACAATGGAACTCAACGACCCTTCAATTATATCAAGCAGCCAGTTTTCAGGTGAATTGTCTGACAGCGATACTGCAGCCGCTACTCACAAATCGCAACAAGCCATCTCAAATTTATTCCAAAAATTAGCCAAAAAGGGCAGAGAAGAGAAGCCAATCGGTAGCGTAGAATCTTCAACTGATAGCTCTAACATTTCTGTTGCTACGAGCGGTAACAATAAAGAAAGCAATAAAAAAAAAAATAAGAAAACGGCCATGCTAAATTTCAGCAGTTTGACGGACCCTATAACGAACTACAAACCAATGGATCTGCAATACAAGACATATGCATACTCCATGAATGAACTTTATCATTTGAAACCATCTTTGGCAAGTGCTTCGTACGAAGAAGACCCACTTATTTCGGAACTTGTGAGGAGTTTACCCAAAAGAAAGTTTTGGCGATTGCGCATGGGACCTCCAGATCAAAAGCATGCTAATAACCATCATTTTAATGGGAACAATGGTGAAGGCAGTTGGAAGGCTGGTTACAAGAATGGGAAAAACGATGAGAGAAGAATGAGTAGAACCAAAAACATGCAGGGAGGCAAACGAAGATCTCAACAAGATGATGAAGAAAAAAAGATTGACCAAGAAATGCTGGAGATGGACAAGAATCTTCAATTAGGAGGTGACGTCGGCCATTCAATTGCAGATTTTGAAGATTGGAAGGCAAAGATGAAAGAATTAGAATTGAAAAAACTTTCAAAATCTAAAGGAATCAGTAACTCTACCGCAATTGCTCCCAGGGAAAGCGCCTCTCATGAAACACCCACCGATTTAAGACCGGTCATTCCAAGGGGCCCTAGTTCAATAACAGATTTTTTGAATTTAAAGAGGCAAGATAAGAAGGAAGAATCTTCACAACAAACACCTGGTATTCCTGTTGGACAGCCAAGCCTATCCAAAACCAGTATAGAACAAGTTAACGAATTAGAAACTAATTCAGATTTGGGTAAAAGTTCATCATCTCGGTTTTCATCATTTTTCAATAAATCTGCCACTTCGTTGCCTTCATTAGATAATAATAATCAAGTGCCATCGTCAAACGTGTCTGTAGTAAACAACGATGGCAACAGTACACCTCATCAAAGTGGTTCAAGACTGATGTCGTTTTTCAAAGAATCTAGATCGAGCACTCCAAATGCAGAATCGCAGTTGTTATCAGCCTCAGACAAAGATAATGGAAAGATGCAGACTCTTCCGCAATTCCAGCAGCAACCGCAACAAATGCAACCAATGGCATTTACCCAGCATCCTCCTAATAACAACGCATTTTTCAATGGGCTATTGAATAAAGGTAAAAGTGAAACTAGTACTCCTCCTCCTCCACCCCCAGGACTAATTGCTCATCAAGGTCCACAATTTCCTATGATGGGTGTACCACCAAATTTTCCACAACGCATGATGCCACCGCCACCAGGTCTCGTTCAATTCCAGAAAGATTCTAAAGATGTAAATAAGAAGGAAGACAGGCAATTAAGGCAAAATAAAAATCCAAACGGAACAAGAAATAGCAAGGGAAAACAAGAGGAAACAGCAACGCCAGATCTGCCTCAACAGCAATACATGCCACCACCCCCACCTCCAGGGTTTTTTCCAATGCATCCTAACTTTCCTAACGGCCCAATGCCACCATTACCACAGGGGTTCCCAATCCCACCAAATGGTATGTTACCGGTAACAGGACAACAGCCACAGCCACCTTATCCAAATATGATGCTACAAGGAAATTTCCCCCCTAATTTCCAGCAAGGTTTTGGTAGTAACTCCCCTATGCCAATTCCATCTATTATTAATGCCAATGGCAAAAATGTTACAAACCAGTTACCACCAGGATTAAACTCTAAAAAGAATATAAAATGAGATGCGTAACGAGCGAGTACTTGACAGGAAACGACAAAAACACAGTGAACATACTATCTAAAAGCATGTTCTTTTCCTTTTCATTTTTCATCTTTATTATCTAGAGTTTGTATATAACATGTATCCTATATTATCTTATCCTATCATCATCACTTAACTTGTTATAATTCTCCCATATACTTATGTTTTCGCCTTTGATATTTACTAGTCGAAGGAACTTTTTTCGCAGTTAGTAACGTCACGCTCGGAACTAAACATTAATGAATGAGATGCATTTTTATACAACACTTTTACAGGCTATATACAACTAAGTGATTTTCAATACATTAAAACTACCAGAATGGACACCAACCGATATAATGTTGGCATAGGTTTTCCACTGATGTGGCTTGTTGGATTAGTTTATCCACTTGTTCTGGAACGTCCAAGTCATTAAACCTTCTTATATCGTTCCCCGTTAATTTGTCAGTAATGCGCTTCAATACCAACATGGCCCTTGCATTTCGAATGGCATTCTTGTGCTCGTTTTCCACCCTTTGAACTTCTTCTTCGGTAATAGCCCCATTACTCAATAGCTCATTGGCATTCATCACGGGAAGTTGAATGCCCGTTTCTTCCTCAATTTTCTTTGTTGGTAAGTCAAAACCCCAATTGATCAAAGGATCGAAAGCAAAAGCTTCAAGGATTGCCATTAATGAACCCTTGTTATCTCTAAGTACCTTCATAACATTCTCACAAGTAATACGGAAGCTACCTTCAATTCCACTCACTTCCATTGCATATGTTAACATTCTAGTTAATCTAAAAGGTACTTTTTCGGGGAATTTTTCTCTTAATATAGCAGCCTCGAAACAATCACCAAAATCAATATGAATGACTTTCCCAGTGATTCTATCCAACATCAAATTACTAGGGTGGCGGTCACCTAACCCCAATATATAACCGGTCATGGACATCACGGCTAGCGATCGAGTGTAAGTAGTTCTACGCTCCAACCACGTTTCCGATGACCTACTCTTCAGCCATAACACCTTATAAAGATCTTGTCCCTCCGTATTATTTAGGGCGTAAGTGAAGACTTCTACTTTCTGCAACAACGTTAAATTGTCATAATCAGGTGCCATTTGTAACATGACCCAATGCTCAATGTTTAAAGGAATTTTTTTGGCTTCTCTATGCTCCCTAATTAATACATGGAACGTGTCACTATTCGGTACCCAACCCAGTAACCCAGACTTCGGAGATAATGGGATTGCTGGATATTGCTGGATATCTAGATGCCTTCTAAAGCACTCAGCGTCATTTTGCAAAAGCGTGTTAACTAGTCCGAATAATTGCATGACCAAGCTATCCTGTCTAATGTCTTCATGTCCTTTCAACACATACTTATAATCTTTACCATCACTACCCTTGATACAAAACTTTCTCGGTCTTTGTTTGGATGAGATTACTGAAAATACTGGCTCGAATTTAGATATTTTAACAATTGGTTTTCCACCACTTGCACGGGTCCCGGGGACAGCCAATTCCAAATCATGCGCAGATAGTAGTTTTGGCGACACATGTTGTAGTTCAAGAGTTTGTAATTGTGGCAACTGTTTACCAATTTTCCTGAAAACATTATAGTAAATGTCCCACGCTTGGTTTAAATTACTAACATCTTTAGATTTTTTGTAATTCATCAGCCATTCGTAAGCGTCATTCAAGTCCCTACCAAAAGAATTTTGGAACGATATTTCCCTCAAAGTTTCCGGTCCTCTCTTCAGCATTTCGTACAGAGGCTCTAAAGCAGCAAACATTTTTTCGGTATTATGTTCTCCAAAAAACTGCCTACTGGCGTCATCCAGACCCTCATACCATTGCTCATGCCAAAGCACCGCCATACGTATCAATTCGTGGCTGACAAGTTCAGCCTGGTCGACCAAAACTGGACTATGTATTCTCATCTTTTCTATGATGGACAAAGCTGCTTTCTGTCGTGAGAGAGATTCGGATTTAATCGCAACCATTAAGGGGTACACTAATGCCTGCGGATGAGCCTTACCTAGATCAGATAATAGGGAGAGTAATGACCTACTAACAATTTGATTGGGTTGATGAATTCTAGAAATTAACTGTGGCAACACTTCTAACCATGTGCCTATTTGGATTAGGTTGAAACCCTCGTGCATAGCTTGGATTGCTTCTGGAATACCACCAAAAGTAAACCATAAAGTTAATAACCTTAATGCATCTTGAAGAGAGCTTGATTCTGATAAAGAAATGGAATGAAAAAAACCCTTAATTGCTGGAATTACGTGCCTGTGTATTAAATTAGAAGAGTAATGAACTTCCTTAGCATCAAATGTATTGACCCCGATCATGCCATTATCAAACTCATTAATATCAGTTACCGAGGAAGCATCACTTCCTTCCTGTTTCTTTTTAGAGACAGATGTTAGCATAGAAATGACTTCAAAATTGGCCAGTGCCCAGTTATGCCACGCTTTGTACCATGTGTTGTCAAAGTGTGTAGCGAGCAAATAGGAGCCTAGGATCGAATCTGGATTGCTCAATCTCCATTTAGGCTGTAAGCAAACTCTCCATTCTCCTTGCTTCAAGAAACAACGAGCTAAAAGCTTAGTATAATCTTCAACGTGACGAGGGACTCTTTTGCTTTGTTGAGGAACGCTTTGAGCTATCATATTATTTGGATCCAAACCTAAATCATGAGCCATTCTAGATGTGAAATTAATTAATTGCTTCAAAGCCTCATCTTGCAACCCCGTAGCCCACAAGTACTTCAGTTGTGCATAAACAACTGGAGGGGATGCCTTAGCAGTATTGGGATGATCTGGGTCATCTGTTTCTTCAAGCAATGTGTTTAAGACTTTTTTAGCTAGCGCCATCCTACCCGATTTTCTGCATAAGTTGGCAAACTTAATCCTCACTTGAGCATCCTCCTTTGGCTTTATCACCAATGATCTGACACGCAGAATTCTTTGCCACACATCAATATTTTTTTGACAGCCCAGTAATCTGGTATTCCAAGTTTCTCTCATAGTTAGACGTTTATCTGAATTTTGTGGCAACTTCTTATATTTGATGATTTCCTCCAACTCTGCTATAATCTGCGCTCTAACAACAACATTATATGCTCTATTGTAGCTTTCATTAACAAGAGCTGACAATTCAGTAACTAGAAGATCCCTTGCATTAAAGATGTGAACTTCCGCCTTCTTAAAATTATTCCTATGCAAACATAAAATTGCATCATAGAATTCTTTATCTGGAGACTGCGATTTCATGACGCTAGTATACTGGGCTATTTCATCCCATTGCTCCAAACCCCAGGCAGCGCCGGCAGCCAAAGGCGCCATTGCCTTCTTCACTTCGGGTTTTGCCGTGCCCCACTTTTCAGATGCCAATTTAGAAAGCTCTTCCCACTCTCCAAGGGCATATAACGATCTTAATTTTCCCATCATCACTTCAACCGAATCTTCTCCTGCTGCCTCCTTCTCATTATATGCTGCAAGAGCATCCTCCCAACGTTGAAGTTTTTCATACCAAGTTTCCTTCAGCTGCAATTCATTGTGTTGTTGCGCATGCTTCAAAATACCAATAGCAGAATCACTTTGGTGAAGTTGATTATTAATGCTAATCAATGCCTCGATTGTTGAATTTTTCGGCTCTTCTAAGAATTCTACCTCTTTGTAATGTAGTGCCTTCGCAAAAGCATGACATTTTTGGGCATACTTACCTAATGTATGGATTGGGATAGGCAATGGTTTGTCATCGTGCTCCATAAATTCCACTAAATTTAACAACATTTGATAAATCTCGGGTGGGTTTTCAGAGGATGATAAAGCCTTGCATAATGCTTGAATCAAATCCTCTTGGTATGACGTTTGAAGCTCAACCCAGCAACTTGAGAATGAAGCATTAAACAATTCTCTCGCCAACGGATAATAAACGCTGACTAAACTCGAACAGGATCGTAGACAAGCTGAAGGTGATTCCTTTAGAAGCTGAATAGATAGCCTTCTTATCCATTCTTGCCAATCTTCTTTGGTCTTCTGTTGAGAACAATACCATGCATTCTTTAGGATATTTTGGTTTACCGGTAATTTCGTTACTTGCATTTCGTCTTCATAATTTTTCCTTTCAGGTACTTCGTTCTCCTTGTCAAATATGATATTTGTTGGCAAGCATTCATTGTTCAGTAATTTATTAACCAGTTGATCGTACACTGAATGCTGAATCCTATTCCTCAATAACGCCTTGTTAATCACTGGCACAAAGACCACAAAGTCGGTACCTAGTTGTAAAAGGAGCAAACTTAGCGTATTCATGGTTGCTTTTGTTAGTTCTCTATCCCCATTATTCAAAATTCTTACCAACGCCTGAACAATTCTTGATGACATTTCAGAGAGGTTGATATTCTTTGCTAATCTACCCAAAGTTATAATGGAGATTTTCTTTAGACTTCCAGCAGAATACTCAGTCATTCTAACAACGATAGGCATAATCAAATGGGAATAGTCTTCTAGATTCGGCCCAAAAGTAACCAAAGATTTTAATATACGAATCGGAACGATCCTTTTATTAGACTGGTCGTTCTCAAGAATATCAAGGAAAAAGGTTAGAGTCTCGGGAACAAATCTTTTAAACTCACCTTCCAGAGCCTTAGATATCGATTCTATGACAGAAATAATTGTGATTTGTAGTTTAATGATCGGGAAAAACTCCCTGATCACACCATAAATTTTCTCGACATGGGGCCTAATATGTTGCTTGACAATTGAGATGAGAGATCCCAGTTGCTGAAAATAAAAGTCAAGTTGGGACGGCGGGCATGAACGCATGACTAAAATGATACCTGGAATAATTTGATCCAAAAAGGAGACACATCGTAAACCAAGGTTTTGAAAAATATGCATAATAGCTTGAATAGCAGCCGTGTGATGGATTGACAACGATGGATCATTCAATATCTTCATCAGATTGTGGATAACTACAGTGGGGTAATATTCATCGTTGGATGGAGATACCCCTTGCATTAGCAATGCGATGTCGATTGAAGGAGCATTTTGCTCTACTGAACTCTTTGAGTTTGATGTGACTTCTATTTCTCTGTGCTTATATGGATCAAGAGCGCCTAATATACCAATCAAACGAACAGTTCCACGCCTGATATGAGGGTTGTTTTCAGTCTTAAGAATATTTATCAAAATGCCAAGTAACTCTGGGTAGTCTAGTAAAGGGCCAACAACATAACCAGAGGAAGCAGCCAGCTGTCCTAATGTTGTTAAGGCGGCATCTCTTTTAAAAGAGTTTGATTGGTCCTGAAATGTGTTAATGATCAATGGCATCAATTCCTTTAAGTAACGCGTCATTTCTTTTCCTCCAACAACAGATAGTTCACCCAAAACCTTTAAAGCGGTGGATGCTACGGCAGATGAAGCATCCTGGCATTTAGGAAGAATGACGTCTAGAATAGGATCAATATAAGGTTTCGCTACTTCATCGCTGGAATTTATCAGCGTACATAATAGAGTTGCACTTTCCTCCTTTTTTTTTGGCATATTTGAGAACTTCAATTGCGTTAATAGTTCCAGTAAAGTTTTCCTCAAAGAAGGAACTACATAAGCGGGGTTGACAGAACTCAATCTGCCTATTATTTTGATAGCTTCCAATTGAATACCAAAAATCTCATCGTTCAGCGCCATGAAAAGTAGGCGTAAATTGTCTGGTTGGGCCAATTGAGGATCAAAATTTGACCCCAAATGCTGAAGAATTTCCAATCTAATTTCTGCAACCGGATCAGTTATTGCGATCATTAATAGCTTACTTAGCACTTCAGAAACCGAGTGTAAAGCATGAACTGATGTTTGTTTACATATATCGTCTTTGATAAATAAATCACACGACGTTAATGCTGCCAATTTTCTGACAGACGGATCCTCATGCTCAATGTAAGAAATGGTTATAAGCCTAACAAACTCCGTCAAGGAATATTGATGATGAATTAGTTGCAGCATTTTAAAACACTGAATCAAAATTTGGGCATCTGTAATATCGTCATTAGATTCACCAGTTTTTTTCATGAAACTTTGGTTTCTTGATTTACGAGCCTTTTCAATGGAAAATTGATTATTAAAATCGTATTGGTTTGATTGAATAAATTTTTCACCAGATAAGGATATCGACAGTAAATTTAGTATCCTCGAATTAACGGTAGATTCCAAAGAGGGTATTTTCTCGTTAAGGATCATTAAAGTCTCCTGCATATGGTCGGACATTGGACAGTTTAACATCAAATTAAGAAGATCTTTGTTCAAGTGCTTAGCAAAAGCTGGGCCCAAAGCACAAGCTAATTTACCAATGCAATAAAATAAATCCTTCTCGAATTGTTTTCTAACTTTGAATTTCGTTCTTAAGCCTTCCCTAATATTATCCAGAATAAGTGTCATATAGGGTGAAATGCTCGAACCAACTTCAAATGCAATATCACCTATAGAAACTAATATAAAAGGTTTATCCGAATTATTTGCAGCATTCATATCGATGTTCTTCAAATATCTTAAATAATGAACCATTATCCTATCGAGATATTTCTTTGTGAAAATGGCAGGGTCAAAAGCAGCTAAAAGAGGTAAAATAGCATAAACTTCTCTCCTTATAACATCAAATTTATATTCCTTGTACTTCATAGTAGATTTGTAAATATCATCATATTTATCCCTGAGATAAGGTGCTTTCAAGCTGAGTAATTCTCGAAATACCAACAGAGTAGCATGCACTGAATCATTCGTATTGAGACTTAAGCCATGTGTACAACCTTGAAATAATCTTTGAAACCACTGTTTTCCCAAAGCAGGGTCTCTATCCTGAATAATAGTAAGACATTTACCCAATGCCACTGCGGCATCTAATCGTATAATTAACTTTGCATCCCTTAATGGCACCCAAATATTGTCTAAGATAGAGTTAACGTAAGGGTATAAAAGATAGGGTGAATTGTCTGCTAATGCCTTTATGATTAATAGCGCAGCATGTCTCCTGTATTCCAACTTAGAGCTCGATGAGTTATTATCTGCTGTCAGAGTAAGCCAATCAATGCAAGTTCTGACCTCAAATTCGACGAAATCTGATGTTAATGTACCACCTGGCACGGTCAATCTACCTAAGGTGTTAGCCGCTAATCTCATAACTTCAATGTCACTGGATGGAATTAAAACACGTAAATAGTTCGCCAGTCTTGAAGTTTGGTTTGGCAGCTCCTCTGTACTCAGGTAGAATGAGATCAGAGTATCAACAGCAAGAATACCACCTATCTTCTCACTTGAAGTAAACCCGTGAATAAGTTCAAATATCTTATTGTTTAAACTGTTGCTAAACCTTTGAAATTGCTCAGCAGATACTTCCCTTGCTAATGAGGTCAAAGTAGTGCTTAATTCATTAGCGCCAGAGGCTCGTTCTTGTGGCACATCGCTTTTAAGTTTATCAAAAATCAAATTTAAAGTAGAAAATGTTGTATCTAGTTCTGAATCTACAAAGGATATTTTACCAATATGACCAGCAGAACCAGTGATCACTCTACCAGAGTCATTGGGCCCATTGTGATTGGAATCTGTGTTTGAAGTAGTTGACATCTCATCATCGTGGGAGTGCGATTTGTGTGTAAGTTTCTTTCTTGTTCTGTGTTTGCCTTCGGCCCTTTGTCGTAAAGACAATAAGTTAGGTGGCGTGGTGTATTTGTTAATGTATTTATTCATTTTTCATATGGGGAAAGTAAAGATCAGAAATCTCTTTGAGAAAGATAACTATTTGATCTTAATGACTATGCTCTTTATGCACCCGGTATATTTTCCCTTTCTACTGCTCCTAATCTACCTGTAAATAAATACAAGTAAAGCTCAGTTAAGGAAGTGATTGGTGTCGCGATGATAAAAATTGGTCTTTCCTACTGTCATTACATTTCTTCCAATTTTAATTGCTGCCATATATGTCAGTCTCTATTCAAACATATTCAGTGCTTAAAAAGGAATATCCGGGTAAATATTCTGACATCGCCCAAGAAATATACGATATAACTTAAAGAAAAGAGTTGTAGTAAGCTAATAGCATTAAGATTAAATGTATGTTTGATTAATTGCAATATCATGATGTTATAGAGTAACGTGGTATAATTACCACGATTCCGTCGAATTGTTTGCCACTTATCACTGGCGCCAAAATGCAGCAGTATGTAAAAAATGACGGTAATAAATATATAATACAAATGCATAGAGGAAAGGCTATAGAAATGAAGAGATTCATGAATTTTCAGTCAGGTTCTCCGACTTTTAATTGCTGTGCCCCTCCTCCTGCTTCTTTTTTTCCTCTTCTTCGTTCTTCTTCTTTTCTTCCTCTTCCTGCTTCTTCTTTTCTTCATCTTCATTCTTCTTGTTTTTCTCTTCCTGCTTCTTTTTTTCCTCTTCTTCGTTCTTCTTCTTTTCTTCATCTTCATTCTTCTTATTTTCTTCATCTTCATTCTTCATCTTTTCTCCTTCTTCCTGCTTCTTCTTCTCTTCTTCTTCCTTCTTCTTTTTCTCCTCTTCCTCCTGCTTCTTCTTTTCTTCTTCTTCCTTCTTTTTCTTCTCTTCTTCTTCCTTCTTTTTCTTCTCTTCCTCTTCCTTCTTTTTCTTTTCTTCTTCTTCCTTCTTCTTCTTTTCCTCTTCTTCCTTCTTCTTCTTCTCCTCTTCCTCCTTCTTCTTCTTCTCCCTCCGCTTTCTTTCTTCAAGTAACTTGGCATAAGCATAGTCCTCGTATACAATAATAGGGTCCTTATCAAACATTTGAATACCCTTTCTGTTAACGTCGGATAAAGTTGGCGCAAAAAGGTCTAAACCATATGAATTTAAATCCAAAAAGGAGTTGCTACTAAAGTTTAAATTTGATTTAAAATCCACAGGATTTACTTCAACAGTATTAGCAGGAGTATAATCTTCTGTGTTATCATCTAGAGTTGTTCCAGTTTCA
>OCVT010000393.1_pt1 | contig 17633 bp, 13 predicted proteins | sample 1539111 | NCBI WGS metagenome assembly OCVT01 (sample SAMEA3991482, study PRJEB22521) | metagenome | biome: anthropogenic terrestrial biome; feature: sewage plant; material: raw primary sludge | place: Sweden | collected 2012-09-26 | reverse complement strand
ACTGGAGTTCAGACGTGTGCTCTTCCGATCTTAATATTTCTTTGCTCTCGATATTGCCTTGCATGTCACGAATAATTCCACGCTCAGCAGTATACAAGCTCATACTTTTCATCATATTCCACGTGATGATTTTCTGATGTTCCCTTTACGAAGGCATTAACCATTAAGTCTGTATTACCACCTTTTTGTGGACTTCTGGATAAGACAAGTATATTCATAATCAATTTTTATCATTAGTAATCCATATACAATAATCGAATGTGATTTTCGTTTGTATATAGTATATGAGGTTAAAGTTATTCCTACTTATAATATCAATTGGATTTGTGCTGAATATTGACGCGCAAAGTTTTCTTCTTCATGGAAGAGTTCTTGACGCTGACAATAAGCCAATAGAATTTGCGTCTGTTTCAGTACTGAGTCAGGGTAAATTTACTTTAACCTCTTCTAAAGGTGAATTTTCCATATCTTTGTTTTCTACTGACAGTATAAACGTTAAGTTTTCGATGATTGGATACAAAACAAAGACTAAGACTTTAATCAAACCGAAAGGGAAACAAACGTTATTGGTTATAATGTATCCAAGTGATAATACATTAGAAACCGTCCAAGTAACAGGGCAGAAAATACAATCTGGTTTATTACAGAATCTTAAGAAAACCGATTTGCAGAATCTTAATTCTGGCGCTAATTCAAATACCGTTGAAAAACTTGTTCAATTACAATCAGGTGTATCAACACACAGTGAATTTTCATCACAGTATAACGTAAGAGGTGGCTCCTTTGATGAGAATAGTATCTATATTAATGGCAATGAAATATATCGTCCTTTTCTTATAAAAAGCGGACAACAAGAAGGCTTATCTGTGATTAGTCCATATATGGTAGAAAATATAGACTTTTCAAACGGTGGTTTTACAGCAAAGTATGGTGATAAGATGTCTTCTGTTCTTGACATTACCTATAAGAAGCCTGAGAAATTTGAATCTGTTGTATCCGCAAGTCTAATGTCTGCTGATGCATATATTGGATTCGGTAATAAGAAATTTTCATGGACAAACAGCTTTCGATATAACAATAATCGTTTTTTATTAAATTCACTTGAAACATCAGGTGAATATAGACCGAATTTCACTGACTATCAAACATATTTTTCTTATAGACCGAATTCGAAATGGAGCTTTGATATCATAGGAAACTATAATAGCAACCATTATAATTTTTATCCTAAAACTCGTGAGACTACATTTGGCACAATGGATAATGTGAAATCATTTAATGTGTATTTTGATGGTCAGGAGAATGATATCTTCAAAACTACTAGTGCTACATTTGGAATAACTAGGCAATTCTCCCCTATTAGCAGTATTTCATTAATCGCTTCATCATTCACATCAAACGAAAAGGAACAATATGATATACAAAGTCAATATTGGCTTACACAAACTGAAAGCCAAGAGAATCTTGGAGTCGGTACATTTTTTGAACATGCACGAAACTATTTAAAAGCTAATGTTAATATTCTCAAGCTGATATTAAAGCATAATATAGACAAACATAATATTGAAGCAGGAATAACATTAAAAGATGAACACATAAAAGAATACAGTAATGAGTATGAAATGAGGGATTCAAGTGGTTACAGCATACCACATACGGGAAACGATCTTAATATGATTTACTCTTTAAACGCAAATAATAGAATTAATTCACGACGTATAGAAAGTTATATCCAAGATACATGGAAGTTCTCTAGTGCTAACGAAAATACGCTCTTTACACTAAATTATGGTGCAAGGATAAGCCATTGGAGTTATAACAAGGAAACTATCGTGTCTCCAAGAATATCATTAGTTGTCATCCCATCTTTTAACAAAAATATCACACTACGACTGGCAACGGGTGTGTATTATCAAGCCCCATTCTTCAAGGAACTACGCGACACAACAAGCACTAACGGAATAACTACTGTTTCGTTGAATAACAAAATTAAAAGTCAGAAGTCTATACATATCATTGCAGGAATGGATTACCGCTTCAATGTTGCGAATAGACCGTTCAAGTTTAGTGCTGATGCATATTATAAGATACTAAGCAATCTTATCCCCTATTCGGTGAACAATGTAAAGGTGGTATACGATGGACGTAATGAGGCTTCTGGACATGCTGCAGGCATAGACTTCAAACTATATGGTGAGTTCGTGCCAAACACAAATTCATGGATTACGTTATCGTTGATGAACACCAAAATGAATATTAAAGATTATAGCGTTCCTTTGCCAACAGATCAACGATATGCAATCAACTTATTTTATACTGACTACTTTCCTGGAACAGACAAATGGAAGTTGTCGCTTTCATTGAGTTATGCTGATGGTTTACCATTTTCCACTCCCCATAATGAATATGGCCGTAGCTCTTTTAGAGCTCCAGCATACAAAAGAGCCGATATTGGTATGAGTTACAGACTAGTGTCTAATGCAAACAAAGAAAAGCCAAATGTATTTAAAAACATTTGGCTTGGAATAGAGTGTCTTAATCTTTTTGGAATTAATAATGTTAATAGTTACTACTGGATAACAGATGTCACCAACCAGCAATACGCAGTACCTAATTATCTTTCCGGCAGATTGCTTAATACAAAGATTACATTTGAATTTTAACTGAAATACAAAAAGTATAACAGTACTAATATTCCTATCAAAACAACACCAATGATAGCCTTAATAAGGCAACCTGTAACCTTCTTAACAGTAATTATTCCTATTACTATTGCAATAAGTATAAAGATAAAATATCCAAAACTATGTACCATATATTCTATTTAAAAATGTGACGAAAATTATTAGGTATAGGAGTTTCAAAATCCATCGGCTCATGCGTTATTGGATGATAAAATGATAATACATACGCATGTAGACATAATCTATTTATAGGATCTTCTCCATTACCATATTTTATATCTCCACATACTGGATGTCCCATATCAGCTGAATGTACTCTAATCTGATTTTTTCTACCTGTTTCCAGTTTATATTCAACAAGTGAATAATCTGTACTTCTTCTTAATACATGAAAATGTGTAACAGCATATTTTCCACCATTATCTACAGGAGATGAATATGTTATGTAAGCACTGTTATCTGTTAACCAATTAGCGATAGTTCCTTCATCTTCCTCCATTTCTCCACACACCACAGCTACGTATCTTCTGTCAAAGACAGTATGGTGCCAGTCTTCTTCAAGCAACATCTCAGTCTGCTTATCTTTAGCATATATCATCAGACCACTCGTGTCGCGATCAAGGCGATGAACTATATGAGCAGTGCATTTTTGACCACTCCTTTTAAAATAATCATCAAGAACGGTCTTTACATTTAGTGTTGAGTGACCAGCTGCCATTGATAATATACCGATATTCTTTTCTATAACAACAAGATATTGGTCTTCGTATACAACCTTAACATAGCGGCTTTTAAAAACATTATTATTTTGTTTAGTCTTACTAAAAGATATTTTCATACCTGCTTTTAAAGGATAGTCAAACTTAGTTACTATCTTTTGTCCAACTCTAATACCACGACCCTGAAGAGTAGACTTAATTTTAGACTTACTCATGCTTTTGACATTTTCCAAAAGCCATTCTAATAACATACCTTCATGTTCAACAACATAATAGTCGTATTCACCGGGGCGATTATAATTGTTTTTTATCATCTTTACAATTTAATTTTCTTCTTAGCTATCTTACTTTCATTACTCATTCTATCAAGAGCAGTAACAATATATGTATATTTTGTTTTTCCGTCTTCATAAGGAAGTTTATAGAAAGTTTCAGCTGTAATATTTACTATTTTTGACGGATTGGAGATATTTATATTCTCTCCATTATTAAATCTGTATATAACATATTTCGCAGCTTTATCACCCCATTTCTTTCCTCTAGGTGAACGCCAGAAAAGCATGTAGCCATCCTTTGTCCAAACAGGTTTTACACCACGAGGTTTCTTAGGAGCTTTTGCATCAATAAATGGCATTAAAGGTTGTAATGCAGGATTACGCCAATAAGTTGTACGCATAGTAGCTGCATAATTTCCTGTATTATCAACAAATGATTTTGCATACCATAACACCGTTCCGTCAACATTCTTCATCTCGTCATGAAGACGTCTCTTATAAGGCAATTGATTGCTTTGTGGATTTTGTGGATCTGCATATTTTACTGTTCTTTCTACATCCTCACCAATATATAATGGTCTGTTACTTGCATATCTGTTCCACCATTTAATAAGTTCTTCATAATCGGCAGAACTATGGCCTACTTGCCAATATAATTGTGGAACGCAATAATCTACCCAACCATTATTTACCCATAACAGAACGTCTGCATACAAGTCATCATAATTTTGCATTCCGCTAGTTTGGCTTCCAATAGTTGAGCTTTTTTTGTTTCTATAAATGCCGAAAGGCGACACACCAAACTTAACCCACGGTTTTACTGCATGTATGCTGTCAGACAATTGCTTAATGAAAAGATTAACGTTGTATCGTCTCCAGTCTCCCCTATCTTTAATTCCATTATTGTATTTCTGAAATTCTTTATCATCTTGAATAGTCTGTCCTGGTGCAGGATATGGGTAGAAGTAATCATCTATATGAAAACCGTCTATATCATATCTACGAGTAATGTCAGTAGCTATCTTACAAATATATTCCCTATTTTCAGGTTGTCCAGGATTTAGAATGTATTGATCGTCATATTTAAATACACGTTCCGGATTTGTATTTGCAATATGACTGGATGCCAAAACAGATGTTGTTTTTGTTTTTGCTCTATATGGATTTATCCATGCATGAAGTTCCATTCCTCTTTTATGGCATTCATCTATCATCCATTTCAAAGGATCCCAATATGGTTGTGGGGCTACACCCTGTTGTCCTGTAAGGAATCTACTCCATGGCTCGTAATTACTAGGATACATTGCATCACATTCTGCTCTTACTTGAAAGATAACAGCATTTACGCCGTCACGTTGCAATTCATCAAGTTGACTTCTTAATGTCTGTTGCATACCTTCTGTGCCTAGCCCTATAAATTGCCCGTTAACACACTGTATCCATGCTCCACGGAATTCTCTTTTCGGTTGAGCTTGAAACACGGATATATTTAATACTGATAATAATAAAATAAATAGTAATCTGCGATTCATTATGTGATTATATTTTTATAATGCAAAAATACTAAAAAAAAGAAAGAATACAATCTATCTTCATTAAAAAGATGCATAAATTTGGTTATTTCAAGCCTTTTTTATATTTTTGTAGCTAAGATAAAATGAAAACACAATTATCCAACATATATATCAGATGTTTTACGGTAGTATTGATTATACTATATAGTACAATAGGTATCAAGGCAAGCGATAAAACTCGTCCTGATAAAATGTTGCTTAATAGAATTTTCAAATATGAAAATAGCATTGACACCGTAAACATATCAGAATACAGTACTTATACTTATACCAAATACTCTCTTTTCATAAAGAAACGTAATATCACTTTGCTTGCAGTTCCTACAATGTGGTCTGTTGCTCATGGAGGAAAGCGCAGATACCAAGGTGAAACTTACGAAAAGATTAATTTCAAGGGATTTAATAATTATAATGTAGAAAAGATTACTGAGTTGTCTACTATACCACATCATAGCAATACAATGACAACCGTATTGAAGTATCTCACCCCTGAAATATATAGTCCAACAATTTTCAATGGAGATATCCTTTCACCTTTTAATTCTTCAAACAGAATTTATTATAAGTACCTAGTTACCTTTTTATTAAACGGAACCGCTAAAGTAGAATTCAAGCCAAAGATGATCAATACCCAACTTATAAAGGGGCAGGCTTTGATAGATTATAATTCAGGTAAGATTATTAGTGCAAGCATGAAAGGGGAATATGATATGGTGGATTTCTCTCTTGATATTAAGATGGGTGAAGACGGAATCAAGTCATTACTTCCTACCGATGTAAAACTCTTATGCAGATTCAAATTCTTAGGCAACGTAACAGAAGGACAATTTCAGGCTTTCTATGGTCTATCACAGACGGTTTTAGATAGCATAAAGGGTCAAAAGGAAATTATGGAGCACGTACGCCCGGTACCGCTTACTGCTGACGAATCGCTACTTTACAAGATTGATACAGAAACAAATGCTAAGAAAGATTCTATTGATTCCACTGGCGTAAACAATAACGAGAATAAAGTCAAAAAAATTCTTTGGGATATCATTGGTGATAATGTTGTCAACAGAATAAAAAGCAATTTCGGAAAGAATAATGGAGGTTATCTTAGAATTAATCCCATCTTGAACCCTCTTTATATGGGATATGACCATAGGCGTGGATTCACTTACAAAATTGACGTCAGACTAAACTATATGTTTACACCTAACAGTTTGTTATCAACACGCTTTGGGGCTGGTTATTCATTTAAGCAAAAGCAATTGTATTATAACATTCCTACTTTTTTTTGGTATAATAAGAGAAAAAACGGTTTCTTGGAATTTGAATTCGGAAATGGTAACTGGATAAGCAATAGTAAGGTACTTAACAAGGCACAACAAGTGTTAGGTGATTCCATATTAAATAATCATGGAAAAATGATTTATTTCAGGGATAAATACATGAAGTTAGTCAATAATTATGATTTTAATGATTATATAGGTTTTCAGGCAGGACTTATTTTTCATAATAGATTAGCTGTTGATAAAGCTGGATACAAACTTGCAGGAATGCCTGAAGGATATACTTCTGTAGCACCACTTTTTGAATTGCAATATCGTCCAATAGGTTGGAACGGTCCTTGTGTAGTTGTTGACTACGAACGCGGAATAAAAGGATTTCTTAGTGGTGAAATCAATTATGAGAGAATGGAATGTGATGCACAATGGAAGTTGAAAATAAGACGACTTGAATGTCTGCAAATGCGAGTTGGTAGCGGTTTCTATACTTTGAAAGGCGAGCATACTTACTTTCTTGATTATAGTAATTTTAGGGAGAATCGTATTCCAGGTGGTTGGAATGATGATTGGAGTGGAGAGTTTGAACTACTGAACTCAAATAAATATAACGAATCAAAATGGTATGCACGTGCAAACATAACGTATGAGAATCAGTTGCTGTTTGGTGCACGCATTCCTTATTTTGGACATTTTATAGAAATGGAAAGAGTTTATGCTAGTATTCTTGGTTCACAAGATTGTAAACCATATATAGAATTGGGTTACGGATTCACCACACGACTCTTTTCTATGGGAGTATTTCTCAGCAACGATAGTGGTAAAATAAAAGAGTTTGGATGTAAATTTGGTTTTGAACTATTTAGACATTGGTAATGAAAAATTTAACTGTATATAGAGCCAGTGCAGGCTCAGGAAAGACTTTCACTTTAGCTTTAGAATATATTAAGCTATTAGTGGAAAATCCTCAATCTTTTAGGCAAACTCTTGCTGTAACTTTTACGAATAAAGCTACTGAAGAGATGAAAATGCGAATCCTTAGTGATTTATATGGCATTTCAAAAGGATTGAAGAATAGTGATGCGTTATTAGAAAAGATAAAAGAGTCTTCTGTATTTAGCGAGAAGCAAATCCGTGATCGTGCATGGCTTTCACTACAACTACTGATACACAATTACAATTATTTTCGTGTAGAGACTATAGATGCTTTTTTTCAGACAGTATTAAGAAATCTTGCTAAAGAACTTGATCTCTCTGCTAATCTGAAAATAGAACTCAATGATGCACAAGTTGAACAGCAAGCTGTTGACGAACTTATCGAGAGTCTTGATGAAACTTCGCTAATGTTATATTGGATACTTGAGTATATCCATGAAAATATTGAAGATGACAAATCGTGGAATGTGATTTCACAAATCAAGAATTTCGGCTTAAATATCTTCAAGGATTACTATAAGAAAAATCAGAAAGAACTTTCGCAAATTTTGGAACAAAAAGATTTCTTTAAGAACTATAGCCAAAAATTGAGAAACATAAGAAACAAAGCCAAGGCTCAACTTACTGAGCTTGCTGATAACTTCTTTGATACACTTGAGGCAAATGGCTTTGCTGTTGATGATTTCTCGCGCAAGTCTTCTGGTCCTTGTGGATATTTTATAAAATTGAAAAGTGGTGATTTTGTTGATGACGACAAAATATTTAATAAGACTGCGCAAGAAGCATCGTTTATACCAGAGAGATGGGTCATTAAGAAACTAGCCAAACCTGGTGAACCTATTTATGATTTCGTGTGTGATACATTGATGCAAATGCTTAATAATGCAGAGAACATCAGGGTAAAGCAGGTAAAATTATACAAGAGTGCCGACCTCACGCTGCGTCATCTCAGCCAGTTACGCCTTTTGGGATGTATAGGTGACAAAGTAACAGAGTTGAACAATGAGGTGAATCGTTTCATGCTTAGCGATACACAAACATTGCTCAGTTCTATGATAGAAGATTCCGACTCACCGTTTATCTTTGAAAAGATAGGTACACAACTTGAAAACATAATGATTGATGAGTTTCAGGATACTAGCACTGTACAATGGGAAAACTTCAAGGTATTGTTGAAAGAAACGATGAGCCGTGATGGTAATAATCTTATTGTAGGAGATGTTAAGCAAAGTATTTATAGGTGGCGTTCTGGAGATTGGCGACTTCTAAATGATATTGACAAACAATTCGACGAAGGTAATGTTTCAGAGTGTAGTCTGGCTACCAATTACCGTTCATCAAAAAATATAATCAGATTCAATAATGAATTTTTCAAATGCGCAAGCGAGATAGAATACCAGGAGCTTTCTGAAATATGTGGTCAAGAAGCCGAACAGATGAAAAAGGCTTATGCTGATGTTGAACAGCAAATTCCAGAGAGTAAAATTAAAGAAGATGTCGGCAATGTTGAAATCAAGTTGCTACCTGATGAAGACTATACAGAAAATATGCTTTCACAAACATTAGAAAAAGTGAGAGAGCTTAAATTGTCTGGCGTCGCTGATAAGGATATCGCTATTCTGGTTAGGACAAATCCACTTATAAGACTTGTTGGTGACTATTTCATGCAGAATATGCCAGAAGCACAGTTGGTATCTGACGAGGCTTTTCATTTGGATGCGTCTCAGGCTGTTAATATCATGGTCTACGCGATGAAAGTCTTAGCTATGCCTGATGATGAAATAGCTTTAGCGTCATTAGTTAAAATATATGCCACGTCAATTAAGAGCAATACATTAAAAGATAATGACATATTTCTAAATTCAGAATATTCAGTGTCTCTTCTGCCAAAAGAATTTTTAAACAAGAAAGATGAACTCTTAGGATTACCTTTGATGGAATTGGCTGAAGCCCTATTCTCTATTTTTGATTTAAGTATTCTTGATAGCCAGAATGCATACATTTGTACATTCTATGACAAACTTGGTGAGTATATGCAGGACGGAATACCAGACCTTAGTAATTTCTTGGTTAAATGGGATGATAATATTCACAATTGCTCAATACAGAGCAGTAACGAGAATGGTATTAGACTAATTACAATTCATAAGAGCAAAGGATTGGAATTTAGATTTGTTATTATGCCGTTTTGCGATTGGAAACTTGAAAAGAATAATGTTATATGGTGCCAACCTAGCGTTTCGCCGTATAATGAATTGCCTTTAGTCCCGATTGATTTCAGTAAGAAACAGATGTTAGGGTCTATATATGAAGCCGATTATACCCATGAGCACTTACAGAATATGGTAGACAATCTAAATTTGCTCTATGTTGCATTCACAAGAGCTGAAATTGGTCTATATATATTTGGTAAGCGTGATAAAAACGGCACAACGAGATCTGCGATAATAGAAGAATGTATAGATAGCGTTAGCAATATACTTGGCGCTAATGTTTTGGGTGATAGTGCAGATTACAACCAACCAATAGAGTTTAAATTTGGCAAATTGCCACAAGACCTATTAGTAAAGGAAAAAAATGATGATGGTAATATATTTAGAACGGTTTCCAAAAACGAAACACTAAGCATCATAAATTATGAAAATAATGTAAAATTCAGACAGAGTAATAAGAGCGATGAATTTATAAAGTCTGGTATAGAAGATGAACAAGCTATACAGAAAAATGAATTTATACATGTGGGTAATGTTATGCACTCCATTCTTTCTGAAATACAGACAGAAGAAGATATTGATAATTCATTAAGGAAGTTAGAAGAGGAAGGCATTGTTTACGACAATAATATCACTGCTGAAAAATTGCAGAAAATGCTTCGTGACAGCTTTAATATCAAAATAGTTAAAGATTGGTTTTCTGACAAATGGCAAGTTTTTAACGAATGTTCTATTCTGAAAGTAAATCCTGACAATAACAAAGTTGAGGTAAAGCGTCCAGATAGAGTTATGACAGACGGCAAACAAATGATTGTCATAGATTTTAAATTTGCCGCACCTAAAGAAGAGCATAAGTCACAAGTCAAGGAGTATATGCAACTTCTAAATGATATGGGATATTCAAATATACATGGCTACTTGTGGTATGTTTACTCTAAAAATATAATTGAAATAAAATGAAATCATTTTTACACTTTGTTGCAAAAGACATCATAAAAAAATATGGAACCAACCTGTCACGTATAGCTGTTGTGTTCCCTAATAAACGTGCTGCATTGTTTCTTAACGAGGAACTTGCACGATTGGTTGACAAACCTATATGGAGTCCTACTTATATCACAATAAGTGATTTGTTTCGTAACCATTCCGACAAGACTGTTGGTGAGCAGATAAAACTTATCTGTGACTTGCACAAGACTTATAATGAATGTACCGGAATGGATGAATCATTAGATCTTTTCTATGGTTGGGGACAACTCATGTTGGCTGATTTTGATGATATAGATAAGAATATGGCAGATTCACAAAAAGTATTTGCCAATCTCAAAGACATTCATGAGTTTGATGATCTGTCATATCTCACAGATTCTCAGAAAGATATATTAAAAAAGTTCTTTAGTAACTTTAATGAAGATCAAGACTCTGAAATTAAACGTAAGTTCCTAACATTATGGAGTAATTTTGGTAATATCTATAGCAATTATAAAGAGCGACTTGCATTGCAGAATATTGCCTATGAAGGCGCGCTCTATCGTGAAGTAGTTGAAACTGAAAATCTAGATTTCAAATATGATAATTATCTGTTTGTAGGTTTCAATATGATGCAGAAGGTAGAGCAGGAACTATGTAGTAGACTTTTGAAATTAGGACGTGCAAAATTCTATTGGGATTTTGATGAATATTATATGAAATCTCATCATATAGTTCATCATGAAGCTGGTACATATATCAAACAGTATCTAAAATACTTTCCTAACGAACTTGACATTTCTGATTCTGAGATATATAATAACTTGGAAGACAAAAAAGATATTAAGTATCTTAGTGCTACGACCGAAAACATACAAGCCAGATACATATCTAAATGGTTGACGGATAACAATAGATATAAGGATGGCAAACTTACAGCGATTGTATTAGCTGATGAAAAGCTCTTACAAACTGTCATACACTGCATTCCTTCTGAAGTTGAAAACGTTAATATAACAACAGGTTATCCGCTGCAGCAGTCTCCTGTATCTTCTTTTGTAAAGATGCTTATATCGCTGAGAACGATGGGCTATCGCTCTGATATAGGCAAATATAGAATGAAATGGTGTGAGACATTGCTACGACATCCATATTTTAAATATGTATCTGACAAAGCTCAGCTCATACTTGAAAACTATAAGCAAAATCGCACCTTTTATCAGTCTACTGCAGATCTGTCTAAGGATGAAGGACTTGCTTTGATTTTCAAAGAAGATAATCTGAATATTCTTTCTTTAAATAGTTGGTTGACAGAAGTTTTGCAGCTTGTCGGTAATAATTTCTCACAAGAAAAAGAATCAGATCCTTTAACGCAAGAATCATTATTCAGAATGTATACTTTGCTTAATAGATTAGGAGATTTGATAAAGTCAGGCGATCTTGAAGCTGATGTAAAAACATATACCAAACTTATAAATCAACTTATATCAACAACAAGCATACCTTTTCATGGAGAACCCGTTGTTGGTATTCAGATTATGGGAGTACTTGAAACTCGTAATCTTGATTTTGACCACGTTTTGGTATTGTCATGCAATGAGGGCAATATGCCTAAAGGTGTAAACGATTCCTCTTTTATCCCCTATTCTATCAGAAAGGCTTATGGACTAACAACCATTGATAATAAGGTAGCTATCTACTCGTATTATTTTCACAGTCTGCTACAAAGGGCCACTGATATCACGTTGATGTATAATAAGTCTACAAGCAATACCAATACAGGCGAAATGAGCCGCTTTATGATGCAACTTATGGTTGAAAGTAATCACATTATAAAAAAGGCAAACATAAATGCAAATCAAAATCCTATCAGACATATTAAGGAAGCCATTAATAAAGACGAAAAGGTAATGGATGTGATAAATTCAATCGAAAGGATGTCACCTACCGCCTTCTCTATATATTTGAGATGTCAGTTACAATATTATTATAGGTATATAGCCTCAATAAAACAACCTGATAACGAAGATGATGAAATTGATAACCGCATATTCGGTAATATTTTTCACAAGGCAGCAGAATTGTTTTATCGAAAATATATGAACGGTACTATTGTTCATCAGTGTGATCTGGAGGATGATATAAAGAATGATGTGCAACTTAGGAGAATAATTGATATTGCATTCAAGGAAGAACTTTTTAATATTCCGGAAAATTCTAGAATAGATTATAACGGACTTCAAATCATTAACCGCCAAGTTATTCTTGATTATCTTAAACAGATGATTACTATAGATATAAAATTGGCACCTTTCAGTATATTGGGGCTCGAAAAAACGGTAAGAATGAATTTAGACGTAAATACTGAAAACGGAGAAAAGACTATACAGTTGTATGGAAACATAGACAGAATTGATGAAATAGAAGAAGCAGGAAATAGTAGAATAAGAATAATTGATTATAAAACAGGCAGTAACAACAAGACAATCGTAAACTCTATTGATGATATTTTCGATCCTACAAAAATCAATAATCATACTAACTATTTTTTGCAATCGATGCTATATGCCCTGATTGTAAGGGATGACAATACTATCAACCCTGAAAATATCAGAGTAAGCCCTGCTCTACTTTTCATTCAGCACAGTCTTTCCAAGGACTACGACCCAACATTGCTTCTTAACAAAGAAAAGATTATGGATATAGCCCATTATAAAGAAGAATTTGTTGCTGGACTGAAACGATTAACAGAAGATATTTTAGATCCATCTAAACCATTTCTTCCAACTGAGGATAAAAGCCGATGTGAAACATGCATCTATAAGTCAATATGTGGATAATTGATTTGCAGCATTCGTAAATGTTTACATTTATCAATGGTTGCAAAGAAATATTCAACATACTTTTAGACTGATATAAATTGCTAAATGCATGAAAGTTAAACACTTCTGAAAAAAAAGAGTGTAAGAATTCGCAAAAAAGTAGCAATAAATTTTTATATGAAACGAAAAACTTGTATATTTGCAAACCTGAAAAGGTAAAGTGTATAAAAATATACAACAAAATAATAATAAATACAGATATACAAATGACTAAATCGGATATCATTAACGAAATCACTTTAGCAACAGGAGTACAGAAGAAAGATGTAACAGCTGTTGTTGAAGGTTTCATGGAGACTATCAAAACCAGTTTACTTGAAAAAAAAGAAAATGTATACCTGCGTGGGTTCGGTAGTTTTGTCATCAAGCACAGAGCAGCCAAAACCGCTCGCAATATTCTAAAGAATACTACGATGACTATTGACGCTCACGATTTGCCTAGCTTTAAACCAGCTAAGACTTTTATTGAGTTGATGAAGAATGAATAATTAAATCATTATATTTTAAAAAATTTAAAATTATGCCAAACGGAAAGAAGAAGAAGGGCCACAAGATGGCTACTCACAAGCGTAAGAAAAGATTACGTAAGAATAGACATAAGAGCAAGTAAGTGCTCGACAGCCTATTAGGACTTAGGGGCATGTCAATGAATCCACTAGGAAGCTGTGACATGCCCTCTTTGTATAACTTAAGAAAAGATTAACAGAAAAATGACCAGCGAAGTTGTAATTGATGTTAGGGAAAAAGAGATTTCGATTGCTCTGCTGGAGGACAGAAACCTTGTAGAGTATCAGAATGAGCCTAGACAGGCATCTTTTTCTGTAGGTAACATCTATGCTGCAAAAGTTAAGAAACTCATGCCGGGACTTAACGCTTGCTTTGTAGATGTAGGTTATGAACGCGACGCTTTTCTTCATTATCTTGACTTAGGTAGTCAATTTAACTCTTATAGTAAATACCTTAAACAGGTAGACAGCGACAGAAAGAAACTTTTCCTATTCAATAAAGCATCAAAGCAACCTGATTTGAAAAAAGACGGTAGCATTCAACAGATATTAACTGTTGGACAAGATGTTTTAGTGCAAATCGTAAAAGAACCAATTTCAACAAAAGGACCAAGACTCACTGGAGAATTGTCTTTTGCTGGAAGATTTTTAGTTCTTATTCCATTTAGTGATAAAGTTTCAGTATCGTCAAAAATTAAAAGTGGCGAAGAGCGTGCCAGATTAAAACAGCTCATCTACAGCATTAAACCTAAAAACTGCGGAGTCATTGTTAGAACCGTAGCGGAAGGTAAAAGGGTTGCTGAACTTGATACAGAATTGAAAGTGCTTGCAAAGCGTTGGGAGGACACTATTGCAAGAGCTCAAAAAAATCAAAAGCGACCACAGTTAGCATTTGAAGAAACAGGAAGAGCCATCGCAATGATACGTGACTTGTTTAATCCTAGTTTCGAAAATATTTATGTTAATGACGAAGATGTATTTGAAGAGGTAAAACATTATGTAACACTTATCTCACCTGATAAGGCTAGCATTGTTAAACTTTACACTGGTAAAGTTCCTATCTTCGACAACTTCAACGTTACAAAACAGATTAAGTCAAGCTTTGGTAAGACAGTAAATTATAAGCATGGTGCTTATCTTATTATTGAACATACCGAGGCATTGCATGTTGTAGATGTGAATAGTGGAAATCGTTCTAGATCTGATAATGGACAGGAAGCTAATGCCTTGGATGTAAACCTTGGAGCAGCCGATGAACTTGCAAGACAATTGCGACTAAGAGATATGGGAGGAATCATAGTCGTCGATTTTATTGACATGAATTTGGCTGAAGATAGACAAATGCTTTACGAACGTATGTGTAAAAACATGCAGAAAGATAGAGCTAGGCACAACATTCTTCCGCTAAGCAAATTCGGTTTGATGCAGATTACTCGTCAGCGAGTGCGTCCAGCAATGGATGTTAATGTTGATGAGACTTGTCCTACATGTAATGGATCTGGCAAAATAAAATCTAGCATTTTGTTTACAGATCAACTTGAGAGAAAAATAGACAACCTAATCAACAAGATTGGCGTCTCTAAATTCTATTTGCATGTTCATCCATATGTTGCAGCATATATCGACAAGGGAGTAATTTCCCTGAAACGTAAATGGCAATTAAAATATGGATTTGGTGTGCATATCATTCCTTCTCAAAAACTGGCTTTCTTGCAATATGAATTTTATGATAGCAAGGGTGAGTTTATTGATATGAAAGAAGAAATAGAAACAAAATAAAAATAAGCGTTGCAGATTATCTGTGACGCTTATTTTTTTTTATATTCAATAATGGCATTATTTCAAACTAGCCTATCAAGTCTTTCTTTCAGCAACTCAAAATATTGCTTTTGCAGTTCTTCACTCAAAAAGGAATTAAAAATATAATCTTTAAACTTAGGCAAAAGCTTAACATATTTATTGATAAGACGCTCAACTATGATATTTTCTATGCCTAGACTTTCTGCGCATTTTAGAAAATCATCTTTCTTCAGCTTTTTCTTTCGCCCGTTCAATGTCAAAGCCACCTCTTCGTCGTCCTTAGGATTGATAATAATTGCATTTAGCAAATCATAAGCTGGAGTTAAACGAATAACATCATCTTGTGGTTCATATAGCGAAAAGTTCTTCAGATGCATATCGTTATTACCAATTAGCCATGAGAACAACACTATTTCAAAGAAATTGGTTACATCCATCATAGGAACAGAAGAATACTGGAGCACAGCTTTTCCTATGCGCTCATAACTACTCTTATACTTATGTTCAGTCTGTCTCTCCGTGAGTTGACACATGTCTTCCATGGCCAACTTTTCACCATCAGGAGTTCGGTCAATACGCCGCGTTAGATAACAGAGAGATTCGTCAGCCATATGCATCAGCGTATGAGGTACTACTTGAATCCGGGCCAACTCTGCAAGATGCATTGTTAGATCCTCTACTTCTGGCATTTGCTCATAGGTTGTTGTCTGTGGTTTACAAATATAGCCTCCCCATAACCCAACTATCGTAAGTCGATTACTACCCTCATGCTCATTCAAATTCAAAGACAATTTTGACTGAACACCAGTAAGAGATGTTTGGTCTTGTATCACCTGCTTTGCAAGTTCTTCCAAATGCTCAGTTGTATAATCTAAAGTTGGCATAACAGTAGTTCCGAAAAACTTTGCTATACAACCAGGATGCATATCTTTTTCTCCTTTATTAAGTGGCTTATAACAATACAAACATTTACACATGATTTTCCTCCTTTTCTTGAATAGCTTCAATGCTTACAGCTCCGATACAATCCTTGCAGCAAAGCAATAAGAGAGACATACGGTCTAGTATACTGATATCCATATTACGAGTGGCAATATCAAGCAACCATCCTTCGGGTATCAATCCATCAAAGAATGGAAACAACACACTACTCTTAAATATCTGTTCCTGCAATGGTAATGTCAAGCTCACTGGCTTCGCATTTTCCAACGACAAATAGTCTGAAAGGTAACAGAATTCATAACCTTCATCGTTTTCTGTCAATACTCCAGACAACATATCTTTATAATACACATTGGCTTGTCTCATAATTTTAAGGCTTTACTTTTGGGGTTGCTGTCACTTCATAGTTGAAGAAATTAAGCAACTGATTAACTTTGTCCAAACGCAACGATACTTTGCCTTGTTCCAAATCTCGAACAAAGCGCAAACCAACACCCGACTTCAACGAAAGTTCTTCCTGTGTTATGTTATACTGCTTTCGCAGTGATTTTACTATAGGTGATAAGTTATTCATAACCTTATATTATATCATTTCGGGTACAAATATACAAGTTATTTTTGATTTTATACCACAATGGGTATATTTTATTATATATTTCATAATAATATACCCGAAATGATATATTATTAGACAAACTTACTGATATAAGAAGAGCTTGCTGTTAAAAGTCAATCAATTGAAATCAACAACATAATATTGCACTTCCCTCCTCTCCTATTTGTTCGTATGAGGCAGGAAATCCTACCATTTATTTCTATGTATTATATCCTCTATATTCTTCCTAGGCCTTTGTTTTGGATTCTC
>OCVT010000392.1_pt1 | contig 17648 bp, 13 predicted proteins | sample 1539111 | NCBI WGS metagenome assembly OCVT01 (sample SAMEA3991482, study PRJEB22521) | metagenome | biome: anthropogenic terrestrial biome; feature: sewage plant; material: raw primary sludge | place: Sweden | collected 2012-09-26 | reverse complement strand
AGGTTGTTTTTCTTATAGAGGCTCTTTAGACGAATTCCATATTTCTGGGCGATGGAGTACATGCTCTCTCCAGACTGCACAGTATGGGGCTTTCCTCTGTAAGTTTTCAGGGCCTTGATACGTTTCTTCTTCAGATAGACAATATCGCCCTCGGATAACACGTCGTTACGGTCGCGCTCATTATATTTGGCAAGTTTGCGATAAGAGATGTCCACTTCCTTGCCTATGCTCTTAAAAGTATCGCCAGTACGCGCTTTCAGATAGTAATTATCATTATAAATGTAAATGGGATGCAGTATGGCTCCGTTCATCACAGGTTTATCTACAGCCGAATGACGGGCCATGAACTTGTCATAGCCGCTAGCTATATCATATTGATTTAAACGATAGAGCTGAATGATTTCTATAAGCTTGTCACTATAGTGAAGATTGGTGGCATAGCCGCAGGTCTTTAAGCCATAGGCCCACCCCGCATAATCGGTACGGGAGAGTTTAAACAGAGAACTGTAGCGCTGCTGGTTGGCAAGAAACTTGCTATGATCCTCGAAGCTCTCGTAGGCATCCTTGTAGGCACGGAAGCACTCCTGTTGTTCGTCGTCGTCATGATAGATGGTAGCGCCAGACCATCCGTGACATTTTATTCCGAAGTGATTGTTACCCCTGATTGTTAGGTCACTCTGCCCGGCCCTACTTTCAAGGAGTCCCTGAGCCAAGGTGATGCTGGCGGGGATGTTATAGTGCATCATCTCCTCTATGGCCAAGTCTTTGTATTGATTGATGTAAGTCTGATAAGCCGCATTCCATTTCATCTGCCCATGAAGATGAATACAGATAAACAGGAGCAGTACACAAAGGATATTTTTTTTCATATTATTCCATTTCTCCTACAAAAGTAATGAAAATCTTAAAAAAGCACAAAAAATGTATGGTATTTAAGAATAATTAGTACATTTGCATGTATGTCAGATTTAAAAGAAATCATATTGGCTTTAGGGACCAACCACGAACCGGAAATCAATATCGACAAAGGATGTCAATATTTTGTCCGATATTTCGGCAATGTATGGCTGTCGTCCCAGCTCAGAACAGAGCCCATCGGTATACACTCCGATAGATTTGTCAATTGTCTGGCCGTGACCTATTCCAAGCTCGAACTCGACGACATTCAGAAAGAGGTGAAACGCATAGAAAGACTATGCGGGGACACGCCGGAACTACGGGCCGAAAATATCATAAAAATGGACATAGACATTCTGGAATATGGTGTCCAGCGACTTCATATAAAAGATTGGAGCAGACCCTATATGAAACTACTGATAAAAGAATTCGTACAGGCCCAGAAATCAAAAGATATAAGAAAACAAAGATGAAAAGATTGCTCACGCTTATACTGCTCTGTTGTGTACAACAGATGTATGCACAAAACTTCGACCGATATTTCTCTGACCAGACCCTTCGTATTGACTATACGTTTACCGGGAACACCTTCCATCAGGAAATAGCCATTGACGAACTATGCCAGATGCCTCACTGGTACGGAAAACGGCAACGACTGAGCGAAATACCGGTGGAAGGCAATGGCCAGATTACCGTCCGCGACCATGGCACGGGCAACGTCATTTACCGCAATTCTTTCTCCACGCTCTTTCAGGAATGGCTCTCCTATGATGAAGCCAAGACCACACGTAGGTCGTTCGAGAACGTCTTTCTTGTGCCCATGCCCAAAGATACGGCCGACGTCACGATAGACTTGCGCAACAATCGACGCAACATCATGACCACGTTCACCCATCAGGTGATACCGACTGACATATTGATAAAGAAGACAGGATATAACCACGTGACGCCTTACGTGACGCTCCAGCCTGCCGCCGACTCCAACCGTTGCATACACATCGCCTATCTGGCTGAAGGCTACACGCGGGATGAAATGACCACCTTCGTGAACGACGCCAAGACAGCTACAGACGCCATTTTCTCCTACGAGCCTTTTAAAAGTATGAAAGACCGGTTCAATATCATTGCCGTAGAGGCGCCCTCGGAAGAGAGCGGCACCAGCATTCCTGGCAAAGGCATCTGGAAGAATACGGCTCTGCACAGCCATTTCGACACATTTTATAGCGACAGATACCTCACCACGCTACACCTGAAAGATGTGCATAACTGGTTGGCTGGAACGCCTTACGAACATATCATCATCCTGGTGAACACCAATAAATATGGTGGCGGGGGCATTCTCAACTCCTACAATCTGTCGATGACCCATCATCAGCTTTTCAAGCAGGTTGTGGCTCACGAATTCGGCCACAGTTTTGCGGGCTTGGGCGACGAATACGCCTACGACTCCGAGCAGATTCCTATGTATCCACACGACGTGGAGCCGTGGGAGCAGAACCTGACGACGCTCAAAAACTTTAAAGGCAAATGGGAAGACCTCATAGGAAAGGGTACACAGATTCCGACGCCAGTAGGCAAGGATAAGCAGAAAATAGGATTATACGAAGGTGCTGGATATAGTTTAAAAGGCGTTTATAGGGCTACTCCCGATTGCCGGATGCGGACCAACGAGAACCTCGAGTTCTGCGCCGTATGCCGCAGAGCTATCACCCGTATGATAGATTTTTATACCAGATAATCGCTTATGCACAAAGCCCTTTTATGTTTCGTTCTGCTCCTATTGCCCTTAACCCTCGGAGCCCAACAAAAAGATAGCGAGAAACTGGGCATAGCTCTTGACTATTTCCAAAGTGGGAAATACCAAGAGGCACTAAACATTCTCCAGAAGCTAGATGATCATTACGACCTGAATCCACGCTTCAAGGCGTATATAGGCGTCTGCTATTATTACAAGTGGGATTACAAAAACGCCTGCCGGTATCTGGACGAGACGCTTCCGAAACTGGACATCTATGCCCCTCATGAGCAAGCCGTATATTATTACGCCGATGCAGAGAGCCACTTCAACCAAGCGCAATACGGGGAAGCCGTGCCATTCTACGAAAAGTTCATCACCGAATGCTACGACAACGAAAAGGGCGATGCTTTCTTCAAAATAGGTCTATGCTACACATTCAAAGCGCAATGGCAGAATGCTTGCGAATCCCTGCAGAGTGCCCAAAGTTATTACCTGCAATTCTGTAATAAGCCCGCTAACAAGGCCCGCATTGAACAAATAAAAAAGATGATAAACGGTTGTCAGGAAAAGCTGAAGAGCAGCGAACCAATAGACTCCACACACATAGGCTAACATTGGCACGATGTTTGTCCATCTATTTGTGTTTCCCAAAAACATGTATATTTGCAATGTATTAATAAAAAAAGGTAAAATGTATTCAGAATATGACTAGTCAGTTTTCACCCAATGTTTCCGAGATTCTCGCCTATAGCAGAGAAGAAGCGACGCGTCTGGCCAGTCGTACAGTTGGCCCGGAACATATTCTTCTTGGTATCATCCGAGAGAAGAACTCTTCTGTACAAGACTTATTCCGCAAAATGGACATCAACGTCCAGTCCATAAAAGAAGAGCTTGAAGAGAAAGTACGCATTGACGGCGAACCCATCAATCTTTCAGAATTGGTACTTAACGAAAATGCCAGTAACATTTTGAAGATAGCTGTACTCGAAGCACGCAATCAACACTCGCAACTCATTGACGTACAACACCTGCTGCTCGCTATCCTGCATGATCAGGCCGACAATGGCGCAAAGCAAGTGTTAAGTTTAAACAATATGAATTATCATGACACTTTGGCATATTTGCAACAAAGAACTGCTCAAACACAAGATGGCATAGGACTTCCCGACGAGAACGAAGAGGATGATCCAATTTTGAACCGAAACAAAGAGGAAAACAGCAACACATCCACGCAGACCAAACAGAAAACCGCGGAGAAGACACCTGTGCTGGATAACTTTTCGGAAGACCTGACAAAGGCTGCAAGCGAAGGAAAACTCGATAAGGTCGTGGGACGCGAAAAAGAGATTCAACGTGTCACGGAGATACTCTGCCGGCGTAAAAAGAACAATCCCATCCTCATCGGCGAGCCTGGTGTGGGAAAGAGTGCCATCGTGGAAGGACTTGCCCAGATGATAGCCAGCCATCATACATCGCCCATGCTGTTCAATAAACGGGTGGTGAACCTCGACATGACTGCCATTGTGGCCGGAACGAAATACCGTGGTCAGTTTGAGGAACGCATACGCGCCCTGTTGAAAGAACTCGAGCAGAACCCTGACATCATCGTCTTCATCGACGAAATCCATACGCTTATTGGAGCCGGAAGCACGCCAGGAAGCATGGATGCCGCTAATATCATGAAGCCGGCCCTCGCCCGCGGCACCATACAATGCATCGGAGCGACCACGCTCAACGAGTTCCGTAATTCCATAGAGAAAGATGGAGCTCTGGAACGCCGTTTCCAGAAAGTAATCGTAGAGCCGACATCGGCTGACGAGACCATTGAGATATTGCAGAACATCAAAGACCGATACGAGCAACATCACCACGTAAGCTATAGCGACGATGCAATAAAGACATGTGTCAAACTGACAGAGCGCTACATCACAGATCGATTCTTTCCAGACAAGGCCATAGACGCACTTGACGAGACAGGTTCGCGTGTACACCTCCAGCATGCCGAAATACCTTCATCTATCACCAATAAAGAAAATGAAATAGAAGAAATCAAGCAGAAAAAGTTGGAAGCCGTAAGAAATCAGAACTTTGAGTTGGCCGCAAGCTATCGCGACAACCAGACGACACTGGAGAAGGAATTGGAACAGCTCAATGAGCAATGGACCAGCGGCGACAACAACAATAGGGAGACCGTAACGGAAAAAGACGTCGCCAACGTAATTTCCACCATGACGGGAATCCCTGTACAGAAACTGGAGAAATCGGAAGGCATTCGTCTAAAGGGCATGGCCCAGGAATTGAAAAAAGCCGTGATTGCCCAAGATACGGCTATCGAGAAAATGGTAAAGGCCATTCAGCGCAATCGCGTGGGCATAAAGGCTCCTAACCATCCTATTGGCGTGTTCCTGTTCCTCGGCCCTACTGGTGTGGGAAAGACTTATCTCGCCAAGAAACTGGCACAATTCATGTTTGGCTCAGATGACGCCCTCATCCGCATAGACATGAGCGAATACACAGAGAGCTTCAATGTATCCAGACTGGTAGGTGCGCCTCCAGGATACGTGGGATACGAGGAAGGCGGTCAGTTGACAGAGAAAGTGCGCCGACATCCCTACTCCATTGTTCTGCTGGATGAAATAGAAAAGGCACATGGCAACGTATTCAACCTATTACTGCAAGTGCTCGACGAGGGAAGACTCACCGACGGAAACGGACGCCTAGTAGATTTCCGCAATACGGTCATCATCATGACATCTAACGCAGGTACACGTCAACTCAAAGAGTTTGCCCGCGGAATAGGTTTCAATGCATCGGGTACGACCGGCATAAGCGTGGATGAAAAGGACAAGGAATATGCGCGTTCCATTATACAAAAGAGTCTGAGTAAACAATTCGCCCCTGAGTTTCTGAACCGTCTTGACGAGATTATCACCTTCGATCAATTGGACATCGATGCCATCAAGAAAATTGTTGATATCGAATTATCAGAACTCATCCATCGCATCGAAAGCCTTGGATACCACTTGCAGATTACAGACCGGGCAAAGGAATTCGTGGCAACCAAAGGCTACGACGTCCAGTTTGGCGCACGTCCCTTAAAGCGGGCTATCCAAAACTATATCGAGGACGGCGTATGCGAGCGCATCCTTTCCGGTGAACTAAAAATCGGCGACACCATTTCTATCGGGAAGTGCAGTGGTAAAGAAAAACTGACTTTCAAATAACAGCTCCCGAAAAGAAGACAACACATAAAATCTGCAAATGACACGAGGCAACGGTACTGAGACCACAAAATCCTCTCTAAGCGTCCTGCCACATGTCATCTGTAGATTTTTATTTCACTACCTCCATCATAATTTTGACTGGAAATATGGCGATTATCCTTATCGCTAACCTTTGAATAAGGGAACTGGCCTCACATGCCAACTAAATGATAATAACCAACTGACCATTGAAAAGTTTCATTTGAGATTATGTGAATAACTTCAGAGAGGTTGCGTCACCATTGCAAGCGGCCTTGTATGTATCGGCCTTTTCCACTTGAAATTCCAAGGTGTACGTGATGGAACGTCGCATTGTGTCTTATGATGTTGCCGTTCTTGTTCTTTAGTTCTTCATTCTTGATGCTGTTCTCTCAATAAGTCATTTACCGTCTTCACGGGATTAAAGGTACTTAAAGGTACTTCCACAAAAATAGTATTCCAATCACTCATAGCGCCATTCCATAAACCTGGTAGTTCAAGAGCTTTCAGTTCACGGCCATTTTTGCTCTTATGACTGATAAATCCTGTAGAAGAATCTACAAAATCTGGTAAATGGAAAGGATTACCTTTATAATCCTTAATCGCACAGACGAGATCAACAGGATTAAAATGAGTACCTTCTATAAACATTTTCTTATATTCAGGATTATTCGTATCAATTTGTGTTGATTCTAAAATCTGAAGACTTACAGTTCCATCTTGATTATAGGTAAGGAATGGACCACCACCAGGTTCACCTACATTCTTTACGACACCACAGACACGCATTGGGCGATTTAATTTTCTCCGTAGGTATATTACAAGGTCGGCATCTTCCAGTTCTTTGATGTCATATCTCCGACAACAAAGATCACGCTGTAAAAATCTGATCATCTCTTCTAGCTGATCATGACTGTATGCTCCGGTATCTAATAGATGAAGATATTCAAAAGCCTTTTTCTGCAAAGAGACAAGAAGACCTGCCAGCACCTGTTTGTAGATAGAAGTTTCATCTTTTAGTCTATCCGGCACTACATTATCAATATTTTTGATGAAGACAATATCTGCGTCTATTTCTGTCAGATTTTCAATGAGCGCTCCATGCCCTGCAGGACGAAAAAGCAATGTTCCATCCTCATTACGAAATGGAGTATTATCAGGATTAACGGCTATCGTATCAGTTGATGGTTTTTGTTCCGAAAATGAGATGTTATAGATAATACCAAATTTCTGCGCATATTTCTCAGCCTTCTCTGCAATTCTCTGTTTAAAAAGTGCCAGATGGTCATGTGACACGGTAAAATGCACATTGGCCTCTCCATTACTACTGGCATACAAGGCTGCTTCAACGAGATGCTCTTCCATGGGGGTACGGGAGCCATCTTCATATTGGTGGAAAAGTAGTAATGCCTTAGGAAGCTCTCCGTAGTTTAATCCGTTCTTATCCAGCATGTTAGCAACAATCAATTTATAGTTTCCTTCAGATAGAAGAGCATCGATGTTCTTGCCATTATTTGCTTTACATTTATCACAAAGAGCCTTGTGGAAAGCGAACTTCTTGATATGATCAAAGAACTGCTTCTCAAAATCTGTCTGAGGCGAAGTATAGTCGGCATTCAAAAAAGCAAACATATTTTTGAACATACGACTAGCAGCACCACTTGCCGGCACAAACTTCACAATCTTATGAGCGGTCTGTTTGTAGTTTTCCCACTCAATAACACTTTCATCACGCTTGATTTTATCTGTAAGAATGATCCCTTTCTCAGTAGAAGCAGCAGCTTCTAGTTTAAGGAAGGGAAATCCTTGTTTCAATACCTTTAACTGATAATTTACTTGTTCCACAGTTAGTCCGTGAGCATTTATTTGCTGAATATCTTCTGTTGTAAACATATTATTTAGGCTTATTTGATTTTTTCTGGTATATCCGAGACAAATTTAGTTACTTTTTATGAGAAAGAGAAGTTTTTGATACTATTTTTTGTATCTTTGCCCATAAAAGATAAAGATATATGGCATTTTATCAACTAAGGCAAGTATATTAGTGAGACAGAGATGCTATCTATCTTTTTAACCGATAAGGATAGAACGTATGGAGGATAAATTCATATACACAGAAGAAGAGTCGAAAGAGGTCGAAGAATTATGGAACAAGCAGAAGGCCATCATCGGGGAAACCTTAGAACCTGATGATGAGAAAAATCTTTGGAACCATCTAAAAACCGCAATAGACAATGGTCAAGTTCATCGAGATATTTTTGGGCTTAATCCTATCTTACTCGGTTTTCAAACGGCTATGATTGCTATCGATGAAATAGGATTAAAACGAGATGGCATTCTCTCTATTCTACTATATTTCAGTGTGGAGAATGGATACAGTACTATCGATGAAATACGTCAAAAATTCGGAGATACCGTAGCACATATTATACATGGACTTGTGCGTATACATGAACTCTATGCGAAAAATCCAGTCATAGAAAGTGAGAATTTTCGTGACTTGTTGATTTCATTTGCCGAAGATATGCGTGTAATACTTATCATGATTGCAGATCGCGTAAACTTAATGCGGCAAATCCGTGATACACCAAACGAGGAGGCTCGCCATCAAGTTTCAATTGAAGCGAGTTATCTCTATGCCCCACTCGCTCATAAACTAGGCCTTTACCAGTTGAAAAGTGAACTGGAAGACTTAAGCCTCAAATACCTTGAGCATGATGCTTATTATATGATTAAAGAAAAGCTGAATGTGACAAAACGCTCACGGGAGGCTTATATTGGACGATTTATCCAACCTATAGAAAAAAAATTGACAGCTGCAGGGCTCCATTTTCACATGAAAGGACGCACAAAAAGTATCCATTCAATATGGCAGAAGATGAAGAAACAAAAATGTGGTTTTGAGGGGATCTATGATCTGTTTGCCATCCGTATTATTCTGGATTCTACACCAGAAAAAGAAAAGATGCTCTGCTGGCAGGCCTACTCCATTATTACAGATATGTACCAACCCAACCCTAAACGCCTTCGCGACTGGTTGTCGGTTCCGAAATCAAATGGTTATGAAAGTTTGCATATAACCGTATTGGGCCCGGAGAATAAATGGGTGGAGGTACAAATACGAACAAAGCGCATGGACGATATCGCAGAGCATGGCCTTGCAGCTCACTGGCGATATAAGGGTATAAAAAGTGAAGGTGGGCTTGACGAATGGCTTACCAATATCCGCACAGCTCTGGAAAATAAAGACGACATGCAGGTAATGGATCAATTCAAGATGGATCTCTATGAAGATGAAGTTTTTGTATTTACTCCTCATGGGGACTTATTCAAGTTTCCGAAGGGCGTTACCATCCTTGATTTTGCTTACCATATTCATTCTGCGATAGGAAACAAATGTATAGGCGGGAAAATTAACGGAAAAAATGTATCAATACGTGAAACCCTTCATTCCGGCGATCAAGTAGAAATACTCACACAAAGTAACCAAAAACCTAAGCAGGACTGGATAAACATTGTAAAGACAAGTAGGGCCAAAGCAAAGATACGTCTTGCACTCAAGGAGACACAAGCACAAGACGGACTTCTGGCTAAGGAAATGCTCGAACGGAGATTTAAAAACAAAAAAATAGAAATAGAGGAAAGCATTATGAATCACATGATTAAGAAAATGGGATTCAAGGAAGCTTCCGAGTTCTATAAACAGATAGCAGACGAAAAACTTGATCCTAATAATATTATAGAAAAATATATCGAGATTCGTGATCACGAGAACACGACCAAGCCCGTACTGAGTGCCGAGTCGTATAATTACGAAAATTCAGACCAGGAGATAATGAAGGATAATGATGATGTCCTTGTTATTGATCGGAATTTAAAAGGATTAGATTATTCTCTTGCAAAATGTTGTCATCCTATCTATGGCGATGCTGTATTTGGATTTGTAACCGTCAATGGTGGCATCAAAATCCATCGAAATGATTGTCCCAATGCACCGGAGCTACGCAAACGCTTCGGTTACCGCATTGTTAAAGCACGCTGGAGTGGAAAAGGCGGTTCTCGATACAGTATAACATTACATATCATCGGTAACGACAATATAGGCATCATTAACAATATAACAAGTGTTATTTCCAAAGAAGAGAAAATAGTTACAAGAAGTATAAATGTAGACTCTCATGACGGACTATTTAGCGGAAATCTTGTTATACAAATTGAAGATGTAACCAAGCTGGAAGCACTCCTGAAGAAATTGCGTACGGTAAAAGGTGTAAAACAGGTCTCAAGAATATAAAAAGGCAGACATTTAAATATCGTCTAATTCAATCTTCTTGAGGAAATATTTTATCGATAACCTCTATTCCACGTTGCGTGCAAAATCCACGGATAAAAAGGAATATGAGATTATGGTATATATGTTTCATACCATATTCCTTATACATCTGTTGCTCCATCACAATATTAGTAATGCTATTGCCAATATTCATCATAAATTTATAATCAACGTCCTTGCGGAAATAGCCTTCTTCTATACCTAACTTGAAAAATGCCTGGGCCTGAGCTTTTCGCTCATCATGTTTTTCAGTAAGAAAAGAGACTATTTTAGGGTATTTATGTAAATCACTAAAAAACAATGGACTGACATTCGCTAAGCCCTGCATTTCCAAATGATATATCTCTATGATAATGTCCATTACAGTAAGACCCTCCTTTTTACTTAATAGATCCATGTGATCATTATTCTCTTTCTCGTGAAGACGAATCCCCTCCAATAGTAAATCTTCCTTGTTTGCATAAATCTCATATAAAGTACGCTTTGAGATGGACAGCCTATTGGCGATATCATCCATCTTTACAGCTTTAATGCCATGCACTTTAAACATTTGCATCGATGTCAGCAGAATTTTCTCTTTTAATCCCTTCCGATAGAGAGTCTGTGGAATTATTTTATGCATATCAAAAATATTACGATTGCAAAGTTACAAAAAAAACGAAAAACTCGCTTTGTTTTATTTGTTTTTTCGTAACTTTGCACATCTTTGCGATTTTTGTGTAATTATAAAATAATATATCATTATATGGTTAAAATTACGAAAGAGGCCGCTCTAGAATATCACATGAGTGGACGACCCGGTAAAATTGAGGTGAAGCCGACAAAGCCTTACCGTACTCAAACAGATTTGAGCTTGGCCTATTCGCCAGGTGTAGCGTTTCCGTGTCTGGAAATTCAAAATAATCCTGACGACGTTTACAAATATACTGACAAGGGAAATCTTGTTGCTGTAATTTCAAATGGTACGGCCGTTCTGGGACTCGGTGACATTGGTGCTATGAGTGGCAAGCCGGTTATGGAAGGAAAAGGACTCCTCTTCAAAATATATGGTGGTATAGATGTATTCGATATAGAAGTCAATGAAAAAGATCCTGAGAAATTCTGTGAGACCGTAGAGAAAATAGCCCCTACTTTTGGAGGTATTAACCTAGAAGACATTAAAGCGCCCGAATGTTTTTATATAGAAGAGCGCCTAAAGAGAACTCTGGATATACCCGTGATGCACGACGACCAGCATGGAACGGCTATCATCTCTGCTGCCGGCTTAAAGAATGCTTTGGAAGTTGCAGGAAAAGACATTTCTAAAGTTAAGATTGTTGTCAACGGTGCAGGTGCCGCTGCCATCAGCTGTACAAAACTGTATGTTGCTCTGGGCGCAAGGAAAGAGAATATTATAATGCTCGACTCAAAAGGTGTCATTACTAGCGACCGCGAAAATCTCTCTCCGCAGAAGAAATTCTTTGCTACCAATCGTAGTGATGTACATACGCTTAGTGAAGCGATAAATGGTGCTGACGTGTTTGTCGGATTATCCAAAGGCCATATTCTTACACAAGACATGGTTCGCTCTATGGCTGACCAACCTATCGTATTTGCCTTAGCAAATCCTGTACCAGAGATTTCTTATGAAGAAGCATTAGCCAGTCGCCCAGATGTCTTGATGTCAACAGGCCGATCTGATTATCCCAACCAAATCAATAATGTAATTGGGTTCCCATATATCTTCAGAGGAGCTCTTGACGTCCATGCACGTGCTATTAATGAAGAGATGAAACTGGCAGCCGTACATGCCATAGCCGAATTAGCCAAGCAATCTATACCTGATGTGGTTAACGATGTCTATCATGTAAATGACTTAACTTTCGGCCCTAAATATTTTATACCGAAGCCTGTTGATCCACGATTAATTACAGAAGTCAGTGCTGCAGTGGCAAAGGCTGCTATTGATAGTGGTGTTGCTCGTCGAAATATTACAGATTGGGATGAATACAAAAAGAGTTTAATGCAATTACTTGGTCAGGAAACAAAGCTTACCAGCAAACTTCATGATACAGCTCGTCTTCATCCTCAACGTGTGGTTTTTGCAGAAGGAGGACATCCTACGATGATGAAAGCTGCTGTTCAAGCAAAGCAGGAAGGCATCTGTACCCCTATTCTCTTGGGCAATCCTGACAGATTAAAGCGCATGGCTATCCGGCTGAAGTTAAATCTAGATGGCGTGCAAATCATAGACATGCGTGCCGATCAAGAACAAGGACGTCGTGCAACTTATGCCAAGCATTTAGCAGAAAAGCGTTCTCGCCAAGGATGCACTTTTGAAGAGGCTTATGACAAAATGTACGAACGCAACTATTTTGGTATGTCAATGGTGGAGAAAGGTGATGCTGATGCTTTCATTACGGGTCTATACACCAAATACAGCAATACCATTAAAGTAGCTAAAGAAGTGATTGGCATACAGCCGGGATATAACACTTTTGGCACTATGCACATTCTCAACTCTAAAAAGGGAACTTATTACATAGCTGATACACTTATCAATCGTCATCCAGATGAAAACATCTTGGTTGATATTGCAAAACTGAGTGCCCACACCGTGCGGTTCTTTAATGAGTCACCAGTTATAGCTATGCTGAGTTATTCTAATTTTGGCACCGACGACATTGGGAGTCCCGTTAAGGTACATGCTGCTGTAGAACAACTACAAAAGGAATTTCCAGATTTACCTGTTGACGGTGAAATGCAAGTGAATTTTGCTTTAAACAATGATTTGCGTGATGACAAATATCCATTTACGCGCCTAAGAGGTAAAAATGTCAACACATTGGTCTTCCCCAATATGAGTAGTGCCAACAGCGCATATAAACTCTTGCAGAATTTTGCCCCTGATGCTGAAATTATTGGGCCAATTCAGATGGGACTAAACCATGCCATTCATTTTACAGACTTTGAATGTTCTGTTCGTGATGTCGTCAACATTACTGCTGTAGCTGTAATTGATGCATACGTAGAGAAAATCAAGAACGGACAAGAACAAACAAAATAAAATAATTATTTTTCTAAAATAGATAGAGGACAAATGGAATATCATTTGTCCTCTTCTTCTTTTTGAGGTACGCTCCTCTATACTTGTGTAAAAGAAACAACAACTCGACTAAATTTCAATATTTCATTCAAGGCAATTGCCCCATCTAATACTTGTTGACTTCACAATAAATACGTTATTCAATATTAACCTTGATTTTTTGACACAAATGGTCTGAAAGTCGATTATTTTCAGTAACTTTGCATATATGAAACAGATTATCAATTGGAAGTTTTGTGTCATCTTCTTCATTATTGCAGGAGGGTTGTATTTGATTACAGACTCTTTCTGGTTGTCTTTGGCCATTATCCTGCTGCTGTTTGTTGCTGATCATTTTGTTTCAGAATATACAGATCGCAGAAAGGGGAAAAAATAAGATACGACAGGATAAATGGAATAGAAGAAATGGAAAAACTCATCAAGCTCTTTGAGTCATGGCATCATGACCAGCCTGCAGCAGTAGAGAAAATACCGGTAGCAGGAAGCAACCGTAAATATTATCGCATGACTGATAAGGGAGGGAAGACCTATATAGGGGTAGTTGGAACCAGTAGGGATGAGAACCATGCGTTCGTCTATTTGTCGCAGCATTTCTCACAATGCAAGTTGCCAGTTCCCCTAGCTTTGGCGGTGAGCGAAGATGAGTTACGTTATATACAGACCGATTTGGGCTCAGTGTCATTGTTCGATGCCATCAAGGGCGGCCGTGAAGCCAACGGCCGTTACAACCAGCACGAGAAGCAGCTGCTCGTGAACACGATTCGGGAATTGCCAAACATCCAAATAACAGGAGCCAGCAGACTGGACTGGAAAAACTGTTATCCACAACCGGAGTTTAATGAAGACAGCGTACTCTTCGACTTGAACTATTTTAAGTATTGCTTTCTGAAGGCTACGGAACTCGATTTCCATGAGTTAAAGTTGGAAGCAGCCTTTCGAATGTTTGCCAGAGACCTGACCGCAGAGACCAGTGAAAGCTTCCTATATCGTGATTTTCAGGCACGCAATGTGATGCTCGACGCAAAAGGTAATCCGTATTTCATCGATTTTCAGGGAGGAAGAAAAGGGCCGTTCTATTATGATCTGGCCTCATTCTTGTGGCAGGCTTCAGCTAAATATTCCTTCAAACTGCGTAGAGAACTTGTTTCTGAGTATTATGACTCGTTGAAGAACTACATGGAAGTACCCTCAGAACGCCATTTTGTTGAGCGATTAAGTCTTTTTGTCCTTTTCCGCACCTTACAGGTATTGGGAGCTTATGGCTTCCGTGGCTATTTCGAACGCAAGAAACATTTCCTTGATTCCATCCCTCCTGCCATGGACAACCTCAGAGATCTGCTCAAGTTGCGTAAGTTCTTTCCCTATCCATATATGATGGATATGCTGAAGAGATTGACAGAACTCCCTCAGTTTGCCCCTGTTAGTAAACCTACTCTGACGAGAGCAGACGGATATAAAGTGTCGGATAGGAATATCTATCTTGCCCATCCGCAGGATGGACCGGCAACTTATTCAAAATATGATAATAAAGGAGCGCTGGTGGTGCGTGTCTACAGCTTCTCTTTTCGTAACGGCATCCCCGAAGATACGTCGGGCAACGGCGGGGGATATGTCTTCGATTGCCGTTCTACCCATAACCCCGGTCGGTATGAACCCTATAAGAAGTTGACGGGACTTGATGAACCCGTCATCCGATTTCTGGAGGATGACGGAGAGATACTGACCTTCATGGACAGCGTCTACAAGTTAGCTGACCATCATGTGCGTCGGTATATCCAGCGGGGGTTCACCAGTCTGATGTTCTGCTTTGGATGTACAGGTGGGCAGCATCGAAGTGTGTTCTCTGCCCAACACCTAGCCGAGCATATTCATGATAAATTCGGTGTAGAGGTGCGAATAGAACATCGGGAGCAAAATATCTCACAAGTTTTACCTGCCAAAAGTTTGTCATCTGAGAAAATATGATTACTTTTGCATTTAAATTTTTAAGCCATAGGTAATGATGCAAGCCATGATCTTTGCGGCTGGGCTCGGAACCCGACTGAAGCCTCTTACTGACACGATGCCGAAAGCGTTGGTAAAGGTGGAAGGAAGACCACTGATAGAACATGTTATCCTCAACCTCAAACAAGCAGGCTTTGAGCGTATCGTCGTCAACGTGCATCATTTCGCCCAACAAATCATAGACTTCCTCAACGACAATCATCTCTACGGAATGGATATCCGTATCAGCGATGAGCGTGAAAAACTTCTCGATACAGGAGGAGGCATCAAGAAGGCATTACCCTTGTTTGATGAGCAGGAACCGATTCTGATACATAATGTCGACATCCTAAGCAATGTGAACCTGCGGGAGTTCTATCTGCAAAACCAGGCAGGAGAAGCCACATTACTGGTCAGTGAAAGGAAGACGAAGCGCTATCTTCTCTTTGATCAGGAGAAACATCATCTTTGCGGATGGCAGAACATTCAGACCAGTGAAGTGCGTAGCCCTTATGAACATCTTGAGGTAAGTAAATACGATAGGTATGCCTTTAGTGGCATCCATCTCTTTTCACCTCTATTACGGCCTAGTCTCGAAGCAATGCCCGATAAATTTGGCATTATTGACTTTTATCTAAAATATTGCAGAGACCATACTTTTCTAGGTAGAGTGGATAAGAATCTGCAGTTAATGGACGTTGGGAAAATAGACACATTAGATGATGCGGAAGCCTTCGCAAGGCAACTGTCTCCTCTGGACTGATTAAAATATTACATACAATATGCAACAGAAGATTATTATTCTTGATTTCGGTTCTCAAACCACACAACTCATAGGACGTCGTGTGCGCGAGCTCGACACCTTCTGCGAGATACTCCCTTACAACAAGTTTCCTAAAGATGATGAGGATGTCATTGGTGTCATCCTCAGTGGGTCACCTTATTCTGTACATGATGAAGAGGCCTTCAAATGTAATCTGAACGAATTTGTAGGGAAATATCCTGTATTGGGTATTTGTTACGGGGCACAGTTCATTTCCTATATGAATGGTGGAAAGGTAGAACAAACGGGAGTACGCGAGTATGGCCGGGCCAACCTGCAACAGTATGATGCCGACAATCCTTTGTTTAAAGGCTTCGAGCCTAATTCACAGGTATGGATGAGTCATGGTGATACCATTACGGCTATCCCCCAGGATTGTCATGTAATAGCCAGTACTGCTGATGTGAGGTTTGCCGCTTATGCCAGTACAGAGAATCCTGTATGGGCCGTACAATTCCATCCGGAGGTGTTCCATACAACGCAAGGTATACAGTTACTGAAGAATTTTATTGTAGACATCTGTGGCAGTCGTCAGGAATGGAGTGCAGCCTCATTTGTTGAGACGACGGTAAAAGAGTTGAAAGATCAACTAGGGACCGATCGGGTCATACTTGGACTTAGTGGTGGTGTAGATTCTTCCGTCTGTGCTGCTTTGTTAAACAGAGCCATTGGGAAAAATCTTACCTGCATTTTTGTTGATCATGGCATGCTTCGCAAAAATGAATTCCGTAAGGTGATGGATGCTTATGCTGGCTTAGGCCTTAATGTAATAGGTGTGGATGCCAGTGAAAAGTTCTTTGCTGATTTAAAGGGCGTTACCGACCCGGAACAGAAACGAAAGATTATCGGTCGTGATTTCGTTGAGGTATTCAATGCTGAAGCCAAGAAAATTGTAGATGCCAAATGGCTGGCGCAAGGTACTATCTATCCTGATCGAATAGAAAGTCTGAGTATCACAGGCATGACCATCAAGAGTCATCATAATGTTGGCGGACTTCCAAAGGAAATGAAGTTGCAGCTATGTGAACCGTTGAAATGGTTATTTAAAGACGAGGTGCGCCGTGTCGGTCATCAACTGAATATGCCAGAACGACTGATTAAGCGTCATCCATTTCCAGGACCAGGACTGGCTGTCCGTATATTGGGTGATATCACACCTGAGAAGGTTAGTATATTACAAGATGCTGACGACATCTACATCGAGAATATGCACAATTATATCTGTGAAGATGGTGTATCGCTTTACGACAAAGTTTGGCAAGCAGGTACAGTGTTGCTATCTACAATCCGTAGCGTAGGTGTCATGGGCGATGAGCGTACCTACGAGCATCCTGTGGCTTTGCGTGCCGTCACAAGTATGGATGCCATGACGGCCGACTGGGCACATCTGCCTTATGATTTCATGGCCAAGGTCTCCAATGAAATTATTAACAAGGTCAAAGGGGTAAACAGAGTATGTTACGACATATCTTCCAAACCACCATCTACTATTGAATGGGAATGAACATCCACACAAAGAGATTTCTCTAATAATGAATTCCCAATTT
>OCVT010000386.1_pt1 | contig 17814 bp, 20 predicted proteins | sample 1539111 | NCBI WGS metagenome assembly OCVT01 (sample SAMEA3991482, study PRJEB22521) | metagenome | biome: anthropogenic terrestrial biome; feature: sewage plant; material: raw primary sludge | place: Sweden | collected 2012-09-26 | reverse complement strand
CGCTTCAAGGGTTAAATCTTTCACGCCAGCAGCATCAGTTTTACCCACTGGGCTGTTTGCATCAATATCAATGATAACGTGCAGGCCGTTATTTAATAAAACGATTTCAGTTGGGTTTGCGGCTTCACCATTGAAACCAACAAATTGAGCTTCATGCGCCAAAGAAGTAGTCGAACCATCTTTTAAAGTCACAACTAGACGATTGTGATCAACCGCATATTGAGTTGCATCAGCGTGTGAGCCTTGTGCCAACGGGAAAGTCTGGTTTAAGAAATCTTTAGCGAATGCAATAACCTTGTCACCACGAACTGGGTTATAGCCTTTACCTTTTTCCGCACCATTTTCTTCAGAAATTACATCTGTACCATACAGTGCATCGTACAAAGAACCCCAACGTGCATTGGCTGCGTTTAAGCAATAACGTGCATTACGTACTGGTACAACTAGCTGTGGACCTGCCAATAAAGCAATTTCTTCATCTACATTTTCAGTTGTAACTTTAAAGTCAGCAACTTCTGGTTCCAGATAACCAATTTCAGTCAGGAATGCTTTATAGGCATTCAATTCAAATTTATTATTGCGGTGCCATTCATCAATCTTGGCTTGTAGTTCATCACGCTTAGCCAATAATGCCTTGTTTTTTGGGCTAAGATCGACAACGACTTGCTCGAAGTTTTTCCAGTAAGTTTCACTATCTAAACCAGATCCTGGTAAAGCTTCATTTTCGATGAAATCGTAAAGTTCTTTAGCAATCGCTAGCTTGCCTTGTTGAATACGTACAGTCATTGTCTTTCCTGATGGTGCTAACTTTTTATAACAAGATTCCTAGTATACCGATTTATACTAGCCTGAATAGTAATATCACATTCCTAAATAGTAAGCATTTTCTCTATAAGACGTATTGACAAGCGCAATTTTATCTCTTTATCAAAAAATCAAATTCCTGGGTACTTACAGTTTAGGCCTGCAATGTCCTCACATTTTTAAACGACTTTATTTATAGCAAAATTCAAACAAGAATAAAGCTTTCTCCCTCTAAATTTATAAAAAAGACATTCCGAAGAATGCCTTTGTAAATTTATGAGGTTTTTGCAACCTGTATCTGTCGATGTTCAGAATGCAGGTAGTCATCCGACTGCATTTCCAGCAATCTTGAACGGGTACGCTCAATTTCAAAAGCCAATTTCTGACCTTCATAAAGCTCAATAATTGAATCTTCTGACGTCAGCAATAATTTCACCCCACGATCATAAAACTCATCGACCAGATAAATAAAACGTCGGGTTCCTTCTGACAGGAAATCGGTCAAATTCGGAATATTGCTGACCAATACAGTATTGTAAATATTGGCAATTTCAATAAAGTCTGCTGGACTACGTGGCTTAAAGCATAATTCAGAGAATTCACACCACAATACATCTTCGGTATGCCCCAGCGTCTCTACCACACGATTGTTAATCATGATGGGTGTATTCGACTTGGTTTGAGTATGTGTAAGCGATTGGAAACGTTCAAGCATCCATGACTGGGCATCACTGCTTAATGGATATTTAAACAACTGTGCCTGTTTCAAAACTCGTAAACGGTAATCAATGCCTGCATCAACATTTAAAACCACACAGTTTTTCTGTACCAGTGTAATCGTGGGCATAAAACGGTCACGGTGAATCCCGTTTTTATATAAACCCTCTGGCGCAATGTTTGATGTTGCAATCAGGGTAATGCCACGCTCAAATAGTTTCTGGAATAAATCACTAAGAATCATTGCATCTGTCACGTTCGACACAAAGAACTCGTCAAAACAAATCACAACTGCATTTTTATAAATTTGATCGGCCACTGCATCCAGAGGATTACGCTGGCCTGAAAGCTTGTTTAATTCTTTATGGACGTGCTGCATAAAGTGATGAAAATGCATACGGGTCTTGCGGCGGAACGGGACAGCATCATAAAACTGGTCCATTAACCAAGTCTTGCCACGGCCTACACCGCCCCACATATAAACCCCTTTTGGATAGGTCTGACGACGGAAACGTCGAAATGCTTTCTTGGAAGCTTTATAACGCGTGAGTAATTCTTTCCATACTCGATCCAACTCTTGCACTGCCTGAGCCTGAGCTTCATCAGGCATAAACTGACCTGACTCAAGCGCTTGAGTATAGCGTTCAGCAGGTGATGCAGGAATAAATGCAGTGCTATGTGAGTCTGGTTTAGAATTTGACATAAGGACTTATTGCAATTTTAATTGGTGAAAATTATATCGAACATTGAGTTCAAAGGCATTAGATTTTAGGCTTAATTATCATGCTGTTTAAACATCATAATCTACCATTTTTAATTATTTAGCTATTTCGATGATATTGTCTAGGGCTTTGTCCAAACCATCTTTTAAAGGCATGATTAAATGCTGCAGGTTCAGAATATCCCAACATTTCGGCCACTTGCTCAATCGAATACGAACTGTTTTCAATGAATTTTAATGCCTTTTGCTTGATGAGCCTTTCCCGAATTTCCTTATAGCTGGTCTGCATTTGCTGTAATTGGTGCCTTAAAGTTCGTTCAGGCATGTTCAATGCACAGGCTGTTTCCGTCATGGTTGGAATCACGCCATTCTGCAGTTCCAGATAATCTTCAACATATTCGACAACGGTCAGCTTGAGGTTTTCATTCTTCTCCAGCTTTGCTAAATCCTGTAGGCATTTTTCCTCATACACCCGATAGGTCAATGTATCTGCGGAGGGGACTTTAATTTGCAGGATTTGAATATCGTCCAGAATGAATGCCGCCTGATCACAATCAAATTTGACATCCTGCCCATAATAGTCCTGATAGGCAGCCATCAATGCCAAGTCTTTTGGCCTTTTAAATGGTAATTCAATTTGAATGTGAGGAATTTCCAGCCCCATCATTTTAAAAATATCTTGTAAAAACTTATAGGTACCTGAGATTTCACATTGTGCTCGGAGATGACGCATGCCTTGAATCAAATACATTAATCCGAGGATAGATCTCTTCATAATTCCAAATGCAATTCTCAAGACTTTAATGTTGTACTATAAAAAAGCATGTAAATGAATTGCCGAAATGATCAAGTTCTGCGTCTATACAATCATATTTAATCTCGATAAAACCTTTAAACTTGCACAAAATTTAGCTGTGTAGGGGGGTGGGCTATGCGTAATGCGAACAAGGATGCAATTCAAAAAACCAAAGTTGCCATTATTGGTGCAGGTTTTGGTGGTTTGGCAATGGCTATTCGACTATTACAAAGTCAAATCAATGATTTTGTGATTTTGGAAAAGACCAATGATGTGGGTGGCACATGGCGAGAAAACCAGTATCCAGGCGCAGCATGTGACGTTCAATCGCATATGTATTCCCTTTCATTTGCACCTAAAACCGACTGGTCCAAACGTTACGCAGAAGCAGATGAAATTTTTACTTATATTCAGGACATTACTGAACAATATAAATTAAAAGATTATTGTAAATTTAATCATGAAGTGACTCATGCCCAGTTTGATGAAAACCGCAATGTCTGGACTGTAGAATTTAAAGACCAGCCAACACTTGAAGCACAATTTGTTATTTTTGCTTCTGGTCCACTGCATGTTCCCCAAATTCCACACATTAAAGGGATTGAGAAATTCAAAGGCAAAGTCTTCCATTCTTCAAAATGGGAACACGATTATGATTTAAATGGTAAATCTGTTGCCTCTATTGGTACAGGTGGCAGTGCCATTCAGTATATTCCTGAAATTGCACCCGAAGTAAAACAGCTTTATGTGTTTCAGCGTACTGCAGCATGGGTCATCCCACGTGATGAACGTAAATATTCACAACTCAGCAAGACTTTGTTCAAGGCATCGAATATTTATCGCCAAATCCATCGTACCCGCTTGTACTGGACCAATGAGTCTCGTGTCGTGCCGATTGTACAGCCTCAGATCATGAAATATGGTCAAAAGCTTGCAGAAGCCTTTATTCGTTTTCAGGTGAAAGATAAAGAACTCGCCAAGAAACTAACTCCTGATTTCGTCATGGGTTGTAAGCGTATTTTGATTTCCAACAAATACTTTCCAACCTTTAACCGTAAAAACGTTGAACTGGTTACAGATGCTATTCAGGAAATTACTGCAAATGGCATCATCACCAAAGATGGTAAAGAACGTCAGATTGACTGCCTGATTTATGGTACAGGTTTTATTACCGATCCACGTATCTACTTAAAGCATTTTGATTGTGTCGGTCGTAATGGCATTGAGCTGAAACAGGCATGGAAAGATGGCGCTGAGAGTTATTATGGCATTGTCACCAAGAACTTCCCGAACCTGTTCCAGCTACTTGGTCCTAACACAATCTTAGGGCATAACTCTGTGATTTTCATGATTGAATCACAAGTGAACTATATTCTACAGTTGATCCAGACCGTTGATAAAACAGCTACTCAGGCGATTGAAATCAAGCATGATGTACAAGATCAGTTCAACGAACGTGTACAGGAACAGCTTAAAGGTACGGTATGGCAAGCAGGTGGCTGTAGTAGTTGGTATCAGGCAGCGGATGGCAAAAACTTCTCTCTATGGCCAACTTATACCTGGAAATACTGGTTAGAAACGCGTAAAGCGAATGTTGCTGATTATAATTTTATGAGTAATGACGCTAAGCAATCAAAAAAACAAGTCGCTTAAATTGTAATGATAAACGAGAGGATAATTTATGATCCTCTCGTTTATTGTTTTAAGGTTCGTAATAATCGCCATTACCTGACATTGGTGTGGTGTAATAAACATCCACATACGGACGCTTGTGATCTTTTAGTGGAAAACGTTTCACTAAAATCATGGCATACGTATTTTCAATATGCTGATAATCTTCAATTTGATCTTGTTTAATAATTTGCCACTGTCCTTTTTCCCGATTCTCCCATAATCCGACCTCTTTAATTTCACGAATCTTTAAGCATTGTGGTCGTTCGGAAGCTGCGCTGTTATTTTCACAAGATACGAAATGAGGAAAAACCTCAAATGTTAAAATTTCAGGTTTAGACTGATATTTTGTTTCAGGCCTCATTGTGCCAATAAATGTATATTTCCGACCATCCAGCATATTAAAAGTTAACTTTGGATGCTGTATATCGGTCACATCCATTGTAAAAGAATGTTGCTGCTCTGCATAAAACATACTAATTGCTAAAGCTTCCTGTTTTGCAAGTTCTCCAAGACAGCCTATTGCAGTTGATACAAATTCTGCTGGTTGAATAAACAGTTTATGATTCTGTATCTGATAAGGCGCACCACCAGCATTACACCCTGTATTCACCCCAACACTATTATTTTCAAAGTTTAATTTAATTGGAGGATTCTCATTCGGGGGTTGATATTGCCAAAAATATGAAGTTAATATTTTCTCTGGATCTACTGAAATCTTTTTTGGCTCCTGTACAACTGGGGTACAAGCAAGTAAACCCACACTACAGCATAAAAAGAAAAATATAGATTTAACTTGCATTTAGTCCCTCCTCCATACCTATCTGCTGATATTTTGTATAGCACTTTTCTGGGCATAATGGATGAATCATATACTGGGATAAAATAAAAAATTAAGCAACTTCAATGGATGTTACCCTGGCAATGGTGAAGCAATCATGTGGTACGTATTATGTACCTCATGCCATGATGAGCGGATTAATTCTTTCGCTACTCCCCTATTGATAACTCTGTTTTTAAATCTGAAATTCTAATGAATATCAGTTGAATTGATCAAATCAATATAAAAGGCAAACACAAGTTCGCCCTTACATGAAGATCTATTGATTTAAATCGAAGCTAAAATAGACTTGAGCATCTCAGTTGGGTTTTCTGCCTTGGTAATTGGACGGCCAATGACCAAATGGGTTGAACCATCTTGCATTGCCTGTTTAGGTGTCACAATACGTTTCTGGTCATCTGCATTCGAACCCTCAGGACGAATACCAGGTGTTACCAATGCAAAATCTGCCCCTAACATTTCACGAAGAATTTTTGCTTCCTGTGCCGAACATACCACACCATCCAGGCCACTCTCTTGAGTGAGCTTGGCCAAGCGTTTAACTTGCTCTACAGGTTCGATATCCAAACCAATATCACGCAAATCTTCACGTCCCATTGACGTTAAAACAGTCACTGCAATCAATTGTGTTTGATAATTTCCTGCTTGCAAACGCTCAACACAGGTTTCCATCATCTTGCGACCACCAGATGCATGTACATTGACCATCCAAACACCTAGATCAGCCGCCGCACAAACCGCCTGAGCGGTGGTATTCGGAATATCATGGAATTTTAAATCCAAAAAAACTTCAAAACCCTTGTTCTTTAAGTTTTTAACAACAGATGGACCTTCATGAGTAAAAAGCTCTTTGCCTACTTTGACACGACATAGAGTAGGATCAAGTTGTTCCACAATTGTCAGAGCGTCGTATTCGCTTTTTGCATCCAAGGCAACAATGATACTCAAGAGCTTTTCTTCCCAATAAAAATAAAGCCCATATTATAATGGGCTTTTATTTTCTGTGTGAATATCCAGCACAGTTTTTTCATGTCTTGTACTTGCAGCAGCCTGAGCAGCAGCTTGTTGAGCCACCTGAATTTGTTCTTTTCTCAGATGATCAATGTCTTTACGTAAACGTTTAATTTCCCAATTGGTTTGGAAAACCCTAAATACCTGGACACCAAGAAGTAGACCAACAACAATGCCTAATGCCAATGTTAATAGAAGCAATAGACCTAAACGCATCGCAGGGACTTGGGTAAACAATAAGTTTACCTCCAACTCTGCTGGGTTCTGCAAAACCAAGGCAAGCGAATAACCAAATATAGCAATAAGTAATGCAATTAATATATAACGCATACACACCTCGAATATTATTCAGCAGATTCGTTTACCGCATCACGAAGTGCTTTACCTGGTTTAAAGTGAGGAACGGCTTTCGCCGCAACATCAACAGCCTTACCTGTTTTAGGGTTACGTCCTAAACGTGGTTCACGATGATGCAATGCAAAACTGCCAAAACCACGAATTTCGATACGATCACCATTTGAAAGCGCTTCAATCATTTGGTCAATCATGATCTTAACTGCATCTTCAACTAAAGGTTCAGCCAAGTGTGGATTTTTAAGTGCAATCCGTTCAATCAAATCAGATTTATTAAGTGCTTCAGTAGTCATTGATGACCTCTTTAATTATTACTACTTTTTAATGTTTTTAATAATAACCTGTTTAAATACAAAACGGTAGCGCAGTACATCAATACTACGCTACCGTTTACAGTATTTTTGTATAAAAAAGTACTTCTCTGTTACAAGAAACGTACTTTTTAACAAATTACTTCATTTGAGCTTTAATTAAGTCACCAATAGTCTTAGGACCATTGCTGTCAGCAACTTGTGTAGCAGCAGCTTGACGAGCATTGTTTACAGCTTCTTTCTCTTCAGCTTCGTCTTTCGCTTTGATAGACAAGTTGATTGAACGAGACTTGCGATCAACGTTGATGATCTTCGCTTCAACTTCCTGACCAACTTCTAGGAACTTGGTTGCATCTTCAACGCGGTCACGGTTGATTTCAGAAGCTTTAAGTGTTGCTTCGATGTCATCAGCCAATTTAACTGTAGCACCTTTCGCATCAACAGCAGTTACAGTACCTTTAACCAAGGCACCGCGCTCATTCGCAGCCAAGAAGTCATTGAATGGGTCGCTGTTCAATTGCTTGATACCAAGGCTGATACGGTTGCCTTCAGCGTCAACAGACAAGATAACCGCTTCAACTGTGTCACCTTTCTTGTAACGACGAATTGCTTCTTCGCCTTGCTCGTTCCAAGAAATGTCAGACAAGTGAACTAGACCATCGATACCGCCTGGTAAACCGATGAAGATACCGAAGTCAGTGATTGACTTGATAGTACCTGAAACTTTTTCACCTTTGTCGTGGTTCTTAGCAAACTCTTCCCATGGGTTAGCACGAGTTTGTTTGATACCAAGAGAAATACGACGACGCTCTTCGTCAACTTCAAGAACCATAACATCAACTTCATCACCAATCTGAACAACTTTAGATGGGTGGATGTTTTTGTTAGTGTGGTCCATTTCAGAAACGTGTACTAAACCTTCAACGCCTTCAGCGATTTCTGCGAAACAGCCGTAGTCAGTTAAGTTAGTTACGCGAGCTTTAACGATTGAACCTTTAGGGTAACGGTTCATGATCGCTAACCATGGATCTTCGCCTAATTGCTTAAGACCTAAAGATACGCGGTTACGCTCTTTGTCAAACTTAAGTACTTTAACAGTAACTTCTTGACCCACTTCAACCACTTCTGATGGATGCTTGATACGTTTCCAAGCCATATCTGTGATATGCAGAAGACCATCAATACCACCAAGATCAACGAATGCACCGTAATCTGTAAGGTTCTTGATTGTACCAGTAACAGTTTGACCTTCTTCAAGCTGAGCAAGCAATGCTTCACGGTCAGCTGAAGATTCAGCTTCCATTACGGCACGACGAGAAACCACAACGTTATTGCGTTTAGCATCAAGCTTGATAACCTTGAACTCCAACTCTTTACCTTCAAGGTGAGTTGTGTCGCGAATCGGACGAGTGTCAACCAAAGAACCTGGCAGGAATGCACGTACAGGACCGATGTCAACAGTGAAACCACCTTTAACCTTACCAGAGATAACACCAGTAACGATTTCGCCGTCTTCAAAGATTTTTTCAAGTTTAGTCCAAGTTTCAGCACGTTTTGCTTTTTCACGTGATAAAACTGTTTGACCCATACCGTTGTCAAGCGCTTCAACAACAACATCAACTTCATCACCAACCTGAACTTCAAGTTCACGTTGTTCATTTAAAAACTCAGCACGGTCAACAACACCTTCAGATTTAAGGCCAGTGTCAACAGTTACCCAGTCAGAGTCGATGCTAACAACGATACCTTTAATTACGGCACCTTTGTCAATATTAAGGGTTGATTCGCTTTCTTCAAAGAGGGCTGCAAAAGATTCGGTCATGATATACCTAAAAAATTCAACGGTCTTGGATCAGACAAGATCGGTTTAGTTAAGTTGTTACATAGCCATAAAAATCTGACCAGACCATGCTTCAACTGAAAATTCATTGAATATCTATTTATATACGACTATCGATATAATCAACCATGAGCTTAAAGACCTCATCAATGCCTATTGTAGAGCTATCAATGATATAGGCGTCTTCCGCTGGCTTGAGCGGAGCGACTTCACGCTCCATATCTCTTTTATCTCTAGCCTGTATGTTAGATAAAATGTCGCTTATTTTAGCATCAAGCCCCATACCCTGCAACTGTTTTACACGTCGCTCAGCACGCGATTCGGCTGATGCCGTAAGGTATAGCTTGGCTTGCGCTTCAGGAAAAATTGAAGTTGCCATGTCACGGCCATCGGCAACCAGTCCTGGATGCTGGATAAATGCACGTTGACGTTCAAATAATGCCTTTCTTAATTCTGGCACAGTTGCCACTTTAGAAGCATACTCACCGACCTGCTCTGTTCGAATGGTATTGGTGACATCTCTCCCCTCAAGCAACACCTGCGTAGCGGTCTCATTTGATTTAAATTCAATATCCAAATGAGTTGCATAATCAATGCATTGATCTAGCTTTGCTTCAATTTGGTTCAACAAGCCCTTTTGAAACAATGACAGCCCAAGTAAACGATAAAGCGCACCAGAATCCAATAAATTAAAATGATAATGAGCCGCTATTTTCGCGGCTAATGTTCCCTTACCAGATCCGCTTGGACCATCAATCGTAATAATTTGAACTGTCATTCCTGTCTCTTATGAAGCAACTGATTTTGCTAATTTTGAAAAACCTAGTGTAATCGCTGCCTTGAGTTGTGCAAGAACTAATTTACTTACAAAAGGTGCTTTTGCGGTAAATTCGATCTTATAGGTCACCAAAGTGATGTAGGGTGTAATTTCCCTAAAATCAATTTGTCCCAAATGATGTTTTACCAATGGGTTGTTAATCAGCTTATATTCAATCCGCTTGTTTTCTTCCAGCAGGGTAATCTCTTCCTGTAATGGCTTAATCGGGCCAAAACCCATACGACGAATTGAGCCGATGCCATCAGGACGTTGAGGGTCAGCAGAATCCTTTACCCGCACCACCTGTAAAGGTGCAAACGCCTTGTTGTAGGTTGCATGTTTTGACAATAAATCAAAAACATCAGAGATGGGTGCATTGAATTCTTTTTGTATGGTGATTGCATTACGCATAGCTTCGCCTTTTTGATCTAACCAAAATCATGGGAGGGCCTAGTTTGCCACAACTACAAGGGCATTATGAATCATTTAAGGGCGTTTTTGACGAATGGATTTTTCTCTTTTCATCACGTCTACGCTTAAAAAACTCACTTAACTGGGATGAACACTGTGCCTGCATGCATCCCTGTTCGAAAGTGAATTTATGATTGTAATAGCCGCTTTCAAGTAGCTGTCTTGCACTGACCAACGAACCAGCTTTAGGCTCTGTTGTAGCAAACACTACTTTTTTGATACGGGCATGAATGAGTGCGCCAACACACATCGTACAAGGTTCAAGCGTCACATAAAGTGTGGCATCATCTGGCAAACGGTAATTATCTATAGCCTGACAGGCGGAACGAAGTGCCTGGATTTCAGCATGTGCAGTTGGATCAGAAAGCTTGATGGGTGCATTATAACCCGAACCAATCACCTTATTCTGGCTTACAATTACAGCCCCAACTGGAATTTCGTCCTGTGATGCGGCTAGGTTAGCCTGCTCATAAGCAAACTGCATCCAGTATTCATCATTCGTTTCAGTTGAACTCATATAGGGTTAAACAATCACACCATATTGTCTTAATAATGTATTCCAGCTATCAATCGTGGTCACTGGAGGGCAGTGAGATAAAATATCTTGTAATGTGATTTTCTCGGCTGCTTTCCATTCTGGTGATAAGTCCTTATCAACTAAACGTGCACGGACACCCTCAACAAAATCTGGATGACGAATTTTCCAGTCAGAAATTTGTGATTCAAGCGCAAAAACCTCATCCCAGGCATGACCCTGCTTGCCCCATTGCCACAGCAACCATGTAATCGCAGCAGTACTTGGAGAACCTTTTTGCAGATTCTCACTTGCCTGACGTAACCAGTCACTACTTGCATCACTCAGACCAATAATCGCTTGATAGTCATACTCAAAACTTTGACCACGGCAAACACTATGAATCACATCGATTGAGTTTTGCAGAGGACCTGCCGCTACAGGACGATGTAGACTATTTAAAGTATCATCAATGGCACGGAAAGCACCCGCAGGATAGTGATTCCAATCCACATTCAAAACTTTTTGAAGAACATTATCTCGCTGTGCTTCACAAATATGAGTTGCCCAACCAATGCTAAAAGCACCAGCTGCAGTCATAATTGAACCCGTTAAACCTGTAAACAGCCCAATTTGACCACGATCGGCAAGAAAACGACTTCCCCCTACATCAGGATAGAGACCAATATTGATTTCAGGCATTGCAAGACGTGAATAAGGTGTGACTAGACGGAAAGGCGCGGCCATGAATAGTCCTAAACCACCACCCATGACATAACCTTCACCCCAAACTACGATTGGCTTAGCATAGTTATGAAGCAATAAATCAAGCGCATATTCTTGTTCAAAAAATTTATTTGCCGTATCTACTTCATTATTAATGACAAGTTGACGGAGTTTACGAACATCACCACCCGCGCAAAAGGCTTTTGGTGTGGTTGAATCAAACCAGATTGCTTTAACACTGTCATCTTCATGAAAATATTCAAATACTTTCAATAAAGCACTCACAATTGACTCATCAAGTGCATGTAAAGATTTTGGTCGGTTTAAACGAACAATACGCCAACCATTTTTAGCGTTTTCGATAATTAAATCTGGGTGATAACTATTTAAATCGGGAGAAGTCATTATGCGTCCAGTTGCCAGTCTATTGGCTCAATGCCATGTTGTTTCAAATAATGATTTGTTTTAGAAAATACTTTACAGCCAAAAAAACCACCTCGGTTTGCAGACAAAGGTGATGGATGTGCAGCAGTTAATACAAGATGCTTGTTTCGATTAATACGTTGTCCTTTTCGCTGGGCATACGCACCCCACAAAATAAAGACCACATGCTCCCGCTGTTCATTCAACACATCAATGACAGCATCGGTAAACTCTTCCCATCCCTGTTTCTGATGAGAAGTTGGCTGTCCTGCTTCAACAGTCAGTACACTGTTTAATAGCAATACCCCTTGAGCAGCCCATTTACTTAAATCCCCATGACGGGAAATCGGCACTGTGAGATCAGTATGTAATTCATGAAAAATATTACGCAAAGATGGTGGTAATGCAACCCCTCTTTGTACAGAAAAGCTTAGACCATTGGCTTGATTAGGGCCATGATATGGATCTTGACCCAATATCACGACCTTTACATCCTGTAACGGGGTTGTATTTAATGCATTGAAAATTTGCTTGCTAGGCGGATAAATTGTTTTCTGAGCAAGGATCTGTTGCTGTAGAAACTCTCTTAAATGATCCATCTTCTGACTGAGTAGAAATTCTGACAAAGAGATTTTCCATGAATCATCCAACTGAACTTTATTAAGTTTTTCCTGCTGTTGTTCAGTAAATTGCATCAACATTCCCTGCAATAAATTTATTTGTTGTAAAGTAACAGACCACTCAAATATTGACTTGTAGTTCTACGTTTGGATTCTGGAATCTTAATCCTTTTTTCAGATTCTCATACATTTGAGGATCACTCCATTCCGCCTGTACCTGTTCTGAAAAAATAATCTGGTCTAAATTTAAGATACCCATTTGTTCGTTTTCAATATCTTCTATGAAACTTTGTGCATAACCTGTATCCGTTTCATGCACAATCACCGAATAAACCTCTACATCACCCTCACCATTTTGGGTAGTGGTTGAATGAAGCACCTGCTGTGCCAGATAAAAGAAAATCCGTGAAAATTGCTCAGCAGATGGCGAAACAGGTAACGCAATCCACCGCGCACTAAATGTTTGACATGCGGCGATATATTCAGGGTCATCTTTTTGCCAATAGCAAATGGCATGATCAAAACTGTCAAAAAGCTCCTTAATCACACCTTTTAACAACCCAAAATCATAAACCATTTGTCCATGATCCAGCTTTGAGGCTTTTAACAGTAATTCAACTTTATAGCTGTGCCCATGAATCGAACGCTTACAACGGTCCGATGTACAGTTACGCACAATATGAGCATTTTCAAACTTAAATAATTTACGAATTAACATGCACCAAGCTGATCTTATTCTGCAAAACGAATTTTATTATAAAGCAAAAAAACCAAGCATTGTGATTGATTTTAAACCCTGTGACCATTCAATCATCCAATTTATACATTTTAGATTTACCCACTCGATTTCTATGGTGCTGGTACAACTGTATTAAATGGCGCAAGGCTTCTGGAATAGACTGTTACCTGCTTGTCTTTGCGCATCATAGCACTGCTAAACTGTCGTTTGCGTTCACTTAAAACCACTTCAATTTGAGCAGTAAAATAATTTGATTTACTGTCTAACCATGCCGCAGCATCGGTCTTGTTTTGTGGTTCTATTCCAGAAAAAGCATTCAGTTTCCATAAATCTTCAACACTATTGAAATAGGCTAATTCTGCCTGTTTGGCTTTTAATTCCTGTTCTAGCGTTTTTACATCTAATTTGGGATCAATGCTTGCCAATAATAAGGGAGCCGCCGTGTTCATATTGATTTTTGTGGCTTCTGGCAATGCGGTGACATAAGGTGCAATGAGGTCATAATTTTTTCCCTCGAACCCTCTGACCAGCTTTAACTCCTCTACCTGATGAAACCTGGTATTGGAAGCCAAATAGGATGGATCCAAACCCTGATAATAATTACTTTCTGCGCCCATCGCCCCCGTAGTTTCATCATCGGCATCTTGCCAGTCAATTACGGCCTGACTCAATTCAGCAGGCAACCCGACGCGTTGCAATAATTTTTCAAACCAGCGTCTTGCAGAGTCATCCACACTGCCATCAGCTTTTAACAAATTATTTAAATTGAATTTTCCAGACTCATCCAGCAAACGACCTGAAATAAAACCATCCTCTACAGGAAAGGCTGGCATTGGTTTCGCCCAGTTTTCCTGTAAATGATCAATGCTGCTACCATTATCACTGTCCTGAATCAGCAATTCAGAGAAAAATGCCTCTGCACTTTTGGCATAAAGCAAGGATTGATCCTGACGCATCAAATAGCCTGTATTTTCAGCGGTATTGGTCTGTCGTTTGGCAATGGTTGCAGCCAGAATTGTGGCTAAGGCCACCATCACTAAAATAGTGAGTAATGCGATACCACGTTGAGATGAATCATTCTTCATAGCAATCATGGCCCTGTTTTATTTTCTGACAATTTATTGGTATTCAGTAGACTATAAATCCACTCATAATCTGTGCCTGCAACAGTCAACTGTACCTTAAACCCTAAAGGTAGTTTTTTTAATTCAGTTACATTATTCGGATCACTGATATTTTCAGGCCATTGGGTCAATTCTTGTGGGTTGAGAACGGTAATTTTAAACTGGTCCACCCGTTCTAACAGCGTACTGGAAATCGGTTGCACCCGATTAGGGATATTGAGATTTGCATATTTTAAACGATAGACTTTCTTCTGTGCAGAATCATAGCGATATTCAATCCGTTCATAAGGTGACACACCCTGCTTTAATGGATCGGAGACACCAGCCTTACTAAATATAAAACTTCGATCATTTAACAATAAAGCCGCTTGTAATTGTCTGCCATCATTGGCCGTTAAGGGAATGATTTGTAGGCTATCCCTCAAAATTTGCTGATAAGCGTCCTGTAGTTCAAACAGGTAGGTTTCATGTTCCGCATTACGGTCTTTTACTTTTAATAAATAATCAAAGACTTTCCAGCCCAGCATTGAAAGTACCGCAAAAATTGCAATCGCAACCAACAATTCAACTAAAGTAAATGCCTGTTTATATTTCATGATGTCTTGGCTTTTGCTGGGTAGTTAAAAAACACCATGTTGGTGATCCCTGCTTCAACTTTACCTTGTTCGCTATTAAACAGGCTCACCTGCAATTCGATGCGCTGAATATTGGGACTAATGGTTGCCTGTGCTTTTTTGTCAATCTGCCAGGTTTCCCCCTGTGAGGTGACTTGTCTGGACTGTGTCCCCTCCAGCCATTCCTGATTCATTTCCATCATGGCCACTTCATTCATGGCAACAAATTGTGCCTTGGTCCGCAAAATCGCATTGGAGGTTGACTGTGTGTATTGCATGGCAATTTTAGTTAATGCAATCGCTGCCACAGCAAAGATAGCAAGTGCCACCATCACTTCAAGTAAGGTAAAGGCTTTAATCTTGTTCATTTATTTTACCCAGGTGATCGAGTTCCAGCTCATGGCCAATGGGTTGTTGTTCATAATAAAACTGAATACGAACAGGTTTGGCCTCGCCATTGCCAAACCAGATCAACTGGGGGGATTTACCACCTAATAAATCTTCATTTTTGGCTTTCGAATAATTTTCGTCATCTAAACTTTGAATGCTAAACGACACTTGATCAGGTAACTGGCGTGGTTTAAATTCAGGATAAGGTTGCCAAGTGCGATTAGCCTGTTGTATTTGCTCAAGGCTTTGATCATGATATTCAAATAAATTATAGCTAAAGGGTGCAACATCAGTTGCATTTTGGGTATTTAATGCCAGCACCTTGGCTTGATCAGTTGCTTCCTTATTGATTTTTTTCAAATCGAGAATAAACATTTCTCTGGCTTGCATGGCACGGCGCTGATCAACACCACCAATATTTAACACCACCAAAGATGCCATGATGGTCATAATCACAATCACCACCATAATCTCAATGAGGGTGAATGCCTGTTGTAATCGACGGGGTGATCTCATTTGCTTGACCAATTATGAAGCAGCCACTTGTTCAAGTTGTTTTGGCATAGCCAAAGCTTGCTCAATATAGGCAACGCGCAAGGTATCTCGAGAGCCTAGATAACGCTGATAAAAACTTGAGTTGAGAATCACCGCAGCGCCATAAGTCAAAGACCAGATGGAAGCCAAATAATCGCGTGTGGTCATGCTGCTATGGATATCCACCAGATAGCTTTCTGTCATACGGATAATAATCCGCAAACGTTGACGGCGAATTCTATACAACTCACTGAATAGCAATTGAATCCCTTGCCCAGTCGTGGAGAGACGTTCTTCAATCTGGTGAAATAAGGCGGTACGTTCAGGATGATGGAGATGATGCAGCATAAAGAATGCCAGATGTTCAGGAAAAGTCTTTTCAGTATCCTGAATCATTTCCAGCAACATTTTCTCATTACGAATAATCAGCAACATATACAATTCATCTTTACTCTGAAAATGTTTGTATAAAGTTCCTTTCGCAAGATCCAGCTCAGCAGCCAGCGCATCAAGTGTCATACCTGCTTCACCATTTTCCAATAAGAGTTGTTCAGCAATCTGAAAAATCAAGACTTCTCGTGCTCTAAACTGAGCTTGGCGATCCATTTTCACGTGATAACTTTTCCTAGCGCAACAAAACCGTTTATTTCAAATTTAAAAGATTTTCAAAATTTTGGGCAGTGATCATGCCAATTTCTTCAACCGATTTATCATATACATCACTGAGTGCTTTTGCTACATACGGCACATATTTCGGTTCGTTGGTTTTACCACGATAAGGTACAGGTGCTAAATAAGGACTATCTGTTTCAATCAGTACACGGTCAAGTGGAACCTGTTTGGCGACATCTCGCAAATCCTGTGCATTTTTAAATGAGATAATGCCAGAGAATGAAATGTAGTAGCCACAGTCCAGAACAGCTTTCGCAGTTTCCCAGTCTTCGGTAAAACAATGCAAAATTCCATGCGTTGACTGCTCAGTCTTTATAATATCAACCGTGTCATGCTTAGCCGAACGTGTATGTACCACCACAGGTTTCTTTATAATCTTTGAGGCCTGAATATGCCGTGCAAAACACTGCTTTTGCGCTGCAATAAAATCAGTGCTGTGATAGTAATCCAGACCAGTTTCACCCAAAGCCCAGACTTTTTCAGATTGGGCAAGCTCCACCAAATAATCTGTTGTCGCGCGTGCCATGGTCTGCTCATCCTCACATGGATGAACACCAACCGTATAGCCAACATCCACATGTCTGGACGCGATCTGTGACAATTGAATATGGTCATCCAGATCAACTGAAATTCCCATAAATTTTGACACACCCGCGAGTCTGGCCTGTGCAAGTGCCTGATCCAGATCTCCTTGATAAGGTGTCAAATCCAGCATGGTTAAATGGCAATGCGTATCAACAAACACTCTTTTTTCCTATCTATAACGCTTACATGGTGTAACTTGGGCGATCAAGGTCTTTTGAACCTGCCAGCAACTTTTCAGCCTCATTTTTATAATACACACCTTTTTCACCCATCAGTTGGATTGCAAAACCCTGTGGCTTAAAATGTGTTTGTTTATAAGAAATCCAGATCACTTTACCCGTCAATGGAATCTTCTGTGCCTGATCTGGTAAGGTTGCCAGAACAAATACCTCCTGTCCCATCTTGACCGCCTGCTTGGTTGGAACAAATAAACCGCCGCCTTGAACAAAAGGCATATAACTTGATTGCAACGTTGCTTTATCAGGAATATTGACCTGTATAGATCGGAAGAGCGTCGTG
>OCVT010000385.1_pt1 | contig 17815 bp, 7 predicted proteins | sample 1539111 | NCBI WGS metagenome assembly OCVT01 (sample SAMEA3991482, study PRJEB22521) | metagenome | biome: anthropogenic terrestrial biome; feature: sewage plant; material: raw primary sludge | place: Sweden | collected 2012-09-26 | reverse complement strand
GGGCCTTATCAGGATAGCCTTACGGGCAAGATGCAGCTCTGTTTCCTTACCAACAACGACATTACCGGCGGCAACAGCGGCTCGCCGATGTTCGACGGCAAAGGACGGCTCATCGGATTGGCCTTCGACGGCAACTGGGACTCGCTCTCCAGCGACATCAACTTCGACTGCCAGCTGGCGCGCTGTATCGGCGTGGACATCCGCTATGTACTCTTTATGATGGACAAGTGGGGACATGCCGACCGCCTGCTCAAGGAGATTGGTGCCAGATAAGGGTGTCGTAGCAGGTAAGGCTGCCCGTTGGGACGCATTCGGCGCAAACTCCTCACAGAAGTTTGCGCCGAATCTTTTGATGTACTCAGTGACGCCCTGGCGATGCTCCGGGGCGGTCTTTTCCTATCCCTCTTCCTTTATTCTTCATGGCTCATCTCTCTTTCTTCATGGCTCATCTGTTTTTCTTCATCACTCATTCTTTTATCCAATGACTGGATGAAGTCGGTGAGGTTCTCGCCCTGTTCCATGCTCAGCTTTTTGCGGAGGCGGTAGCGTGCCGTCTCGATGCTGCGCACGCTGGTGTTGAGGAGGGCAGCCATCTCCTTGCTGCTGAGCCCCATCTTCAGATAGGCGCAGAGCTTACGGTCACTTATTTTCAGGTCGGGGAAGTTGTCGATGAGCTTCTGCATGAAGTTGTCGTAGACGAGATTGAAGTTTTCTTCGAACTTCTTCCAGTTGCTGTCGTCGTTCATGTTTACCTGTATGCCGCGCCTGATGTCCTTTATCTTCTTGTTGATAACGGTTCTGGCCTCTTCCCTCCTGATGCTGTCGGTGAGCTCGTTCATCGAGGTGTCTATCTCCTGGATCATCTCGTTCTTGCGGATGAGGTTCATGGTGGAATCGGCTAGTTCGCTGGCCTTGTGCTTGAGTTTCACCTGCAGGTGGCGGCTCTTGAGCTCGGCGAACTCCTTTTCTTTCAAGGCCTTCTCTATCTGAAACTGTGCCTGCTGATCTTTCAGCTGGCGCTCCTTCTCTGCCTTCAGGCGTACTAGTTCTCTGTCGGCGTGCCTCTTTAGGTATTTGAAGAACGCCCACAGGGCCAGCATGGCAGCTCCTGTATAAATAAGGTATGCCCACCACGTCTGATACCAGGGAGGGAGTATCTCTAGATCGACGGAAGTCTCGTCGGTGATGTTGCTGAGCATGTTTACGGCCCTTACGTGGAAGGTGTACTGACCCTTGGGTAGATGGGTGTACTCCTTGCTGTTCACAGTCTGCGGGGTGCTCCACTGCTTGTCGTAGCCTTCCAGGTAATAAGAGTAGAAAACGGCCTTAGGATTGCGGTATTCGGGCATGACGAACTTCATGCGCAGGGAGTTGAGGCCGTAGCTGATGCTCAGGCGTCTGCGCGACAGCGTGGGGTAGTAGGCATAGAGCAGCGTGTCTTTGTCGTAGGTGCTGTAGATGGAGCTCACGATGACTTTCGAGGATATCTTGCTGGGCTGTTCGACCTGCGAGACAAAGTAGAAGCCGTCGTCGCTGTTGAAGATGGTATGGTCGCCGTCAATGAAGCTGATATCGCCGAGGCCGATCTGTAGATGGCTTACCATGGCGTAGAAGGAAACGCTGTCGACGGAAAAGCGGCCGTCGCGCTGTTTCTTGGCCAGGGCCAGATAACCGCCCTTGATGCCCCAGAGGTCGCCGCGGGGTGTCTCCACGATACGCAGCCCCTGTCCGTAGGTGTTGAAGATGCGGCTCATCGCGGTGTCGTATTCCAGTCGGCCGCTCTTCGGGTTGTATAGTCGCAGGCCGTCGACGCCCGACAGATAGATGCGCCCGTGTATCTGGCAGACCATGTTGTTCTCGTTGGTGACGAGGCCGTTGCCCTTATGGTAGTATACTTGCCGGGTGACCCTGTTGAGATCTTTGCTGAGCGTGAGATGGTAGATGCCCTTCTGCCAGTGCGATATCCAGATGCTGCCGTCGGCATCCTCGCAGAATTTGCCGCTGGTTTCGCCGAATCCATGCAGGCGGTTCTTGAGCCATACGCGGCTGCCCTGCTGCCGGAGGACGAAGAAACCGTAGAAGTCGCAGCCCAGGATGAAGCCGGGATGGTGTTTGAGCGGCAGTAGGTTGAAGGTGCCTTCGATGGTGGGAATCTTGCTGGCATGGCCGTTCCGTATGACGAAGGTTCCATTTTCGGATCCGCAGAGCAGTACATCGCGTGACCTCCTCAGACACCATATAAGCCCGTTCATGCCAGAGACATGCGACACCACCTGCTCCTTGGGGATGTTGTTGAGCGGGTATCGGGTCACGAAGAGGCCCTGGTTGCTGCCCAGATAGAGCAGACGTCCCATGACGAGCGACGAGTAGCCTGTGCCGATGTTATTGTTCATCGAGAGCAGACGGTAGAAGGGATTGCTTCGCAGCACGTAGGCAAGGCCGTTGTCAAGGCCCACCCATATATTATCCAGCTTGTCGACGCCTATCGAGAGCACGGTGTTATTGTTCAGTCCCGACAGGGTGTTGGTGTAGCTCACGGAGCCCGTGCGCATGTTCTTCACGATGAGCCCGTTCTTGATGGTGCCGAAGGCAATGTAGTTCTTGTAGATTCTGGCGCAGAAGATTTGTGCTTCCTTCAAAATAGGCGTCAGGGTGGTGATGAAAGGCACGGCCTTGCCGTCGCGGTAGAGGAAGAGGCCGTCGGTGGTGGTGGCGAAGAGGAGCTGCCCGTGGTAGAGGAGGATGGCCTTGATGGACTTCCCGCGCACAATCCCGGTGCCCGGGAGCGCCCTGAAGTGATGCCCGTCGTAGATGAAGATGCCTTCCTTGCAGGCTATGACGATATCGTTGCCTACAGTGAGGCTGCTTTCTATGCGGTAGGGGGCGTACACGGTTTTTATCTTCCGGCCGTAGTCCCAGAACATCATGCTTATCTTGTTCTGGAATACGGCACGGCCTCTCCACGGGTAGATGTCCCATACCTCGATGCCATCCTGGTCTCTTGCGCTAAGCAGAGGCAGCAGGCTGTGGAAGGTGAGCTGGTAGTTGTGACCGTTGCCACAGAAGTATCCTAGCTCGCGGGTAGCCCCGGCGAGAATGAGGTGGTGTCGGTCGTCGGCGCAGATGGCGCGCACGTCGCTGTAGTTGGATACATAATAAGTGTTCCACTGGTCGCCGTCGAAGGTGAGGAGCCCCCGGCTGTTGGCAAACAGCATGCGGCCGTCGGCACATTGGTCTACGGCCCAGTTCTGTGTGCCGCTGTTATAGTCGCTTCTGGCGAAGTTTCTCAAGATGAGTTGCTGCCCATGAGCGGAGACAGTGAGTAGCAGGCAATAGATGATGAAGACACGAATGAGTGATTTTTCCATCTTTATTAGTAGTTGATGAGGCAAAAGTAAAGAATAGTTTTGATACTAGCAAGCTTCCGTGTCCTTATTTTCTGCTTTCTTCGCTTTTCCTCCGGCTATTTCTGAATTGAGGTTTAATTTTTTAATTAAATTCCCTGTGATTGCTTTTAATAAATGGATTGCGGACGGATCAAAAACAAATTAAAAAGAGAAAAGTGAGTTTTTATCGTAGTCGTTTTTACCCTACCTATTCCTTTTTACTCTATCTTTGCGGCATAAATCTCCTAAATAACTAAAATAATGAAAGTAAAATTATTGGTGATAATGATGCTCTTGGTGCCCCTTTTCGTGGCAGCTCAGGACTACACAATTCAAGGAACTGTCACGTCAAAGTCAGACGGCCAGTCATTGCCTGGCGCAACGGTGACCTTCGAGGGTACCAGCATTGCCGTTATTACCGACATCGATGGTCATTATGCGATTAAGTTGTCAAAACCCGGAAAGTTGGTTTATACCTTTATAGGATGTAAGAACCAACTGAAGGTGGTGAACAAGGACGCTACCGTCGACGTCCAACTGATTGATGACGCCAATCAGCTCGACGAGGTGGTAGCCATCGGCTACGGCGCTATGAAAAAAAGCGATCTCACTGGTTCCATCTCTGTTGTGGAAGCCGATAACCTGAAGAAGACTCCCGCTGCCAATGTAGACCAGGCCTTACAAGGACGCGCTGCCGGAGTAACTGTAAACGCAAGCAGCGGTCAACCGGGAGCGGCTGCAGAAGTGCGTATACGGGGAATTGGGACGGTTAACAATTCGGCTCCTATCTATGTGGTAGACGGTGTCATAACCGATGATATTTCTTTTGTAAGCCCCAACGACATAGAGTCTACAGAGATATTGAAAGACGCTTCTGCCACTGCCATTTACGGAAGTCGTGGAGCCAATGGCGTTATCCTTATCACAACAAGAAAAGGGGATAAGGGGCGCAGTAATGTGTCTTTTGATATGTATTACGGATGGCAGAATCGTTGGAAAGAACTTGATCTTCTGGGCAAAGACGATTTTGTAAATACCTATTTGGCCATAAATGCACCCAATAGCGAACAAAATTATTACAACAAGAGCGGTTTTAACGAGTGGCTGCAGCGTTATAAAATGGGTACAGACTATCACTTTGCCGTGGCGCAAACTGCTAAAAATCCAACGGGCAGAGATTATTCACAAATTAACACCAACTGGCAGGACAAGGTTTTTGTGTCTAACGCAGCCATACAGAACTATCATGTTGCCTTAGACGGCGGAACAGACGTGGCCAATTATTCGTTTAGCGCAGGGTATTTCAATCAGGACGGAACCATTATCGGGTCTCATTACGAACGCCTTACACTACGTGCCAACACCTCTTTTCAAGTAAAGCCTTGGCTGAAGGTGGGCGAAAACCTGTCGTATGTTGCCGGTAATTCCCGCAATGCCATGAACAACAATGCATCGGCAGGTGCTTCCGTGATATCGGCAGCACTGGCCATGGCTCCATGGGACACACCTTATTATGAACAAGGTACCGTAAACTCAAAAGGAGCCGATATGAGTGGAAAGTACTCTGCACCCTCAAACTTTAAAAACGCGGTAAACCCTTACAGCATGGTATACACTACCCACCCAAAGGATGAAACCGACAGATGGATTGGTGACATATACCTGGAGTTTAAACTTTTTAAAGGTTTTACTTATCGAACCGATTTCAGTTATGACGATGTGAGCCAAAAATATCGTTTGTTTAAAGAAGATCACGATGTAAGTGTGAAGGATATTCTTGACAAAAACTATTTGGCTCGCTCCATGACACATTACGCTACCTTTACCTGGGAGAACATTTTGAACTACAATCTTCATATCAATAAAGACCAACAACTCAGTTTGATGGCAGGACAAACCACCGAGGAGTACAATTATTATACAATAGGCGGTTCTGGATCGAGCATCCTGAACGCGGCCGAGAAAAACTGGTATCTCAATCAAACCACTGAGGATAACACCAATCCGGCCAGCGACGGCGTGAGTCGGGCACGCAGATTGTCTTTCTTGGGACGTGCACATTACTCCTTGCTTGACCGCTATCTGCTTACACTTAACTTCCGTGCCGATGGCAGCAACAAATTTCCTGAAAACACATGGGGGTACTTTCCTTCCATCGCGACAGCATGGCGTGTAAGCGAAGAGCCATGGATGAAAAATGTTCGAAATCTTGATTTCTTAAAACTGCGTTTGGGATGGGGACAGATCGGTAATGATAAAATAGGCAATGATGCTTTCAACCAAACAATATATACAACAGGACCTACTTTTGTTGGATACCCCTTTAATGGAACAATTGCTAATGGAGCTACCATTCTTACTTATGTTAACCAAGGCGGCAAATGGGAACGTACCGAAACATGGAATGCAGGTATTGATGCATCCTTGTATAATGGGTTGCTTTCTCTCACAATAGACGGCTTTATTCGTAATACCAAAGATATGCTGCTTTGGGTAAAAGGACCGGCTTGGATTGGCAACCGGTACGATGCCCAAAGTAATGTCGGGACAGTGCGCAATTCCGGTTTGGAAATAACATTGGAGCACCGAAACCAAATAGGTAATGTTCACTATTCGGCAGACGCCAACCTGTCTTTTATCAGCAACAAGCTTACTTCTTTAAATGGAGGATCTCCTGTTTACGGTGACCGGGTACTAAGTGATGAAGGCTTACCCTTATTTACATTCTGGGGATACAAATATAAAGGCGTTTACCAAACAAAGCAAGAAGCAGATAAAGCCATGTTTGGATATGCAGCCAACGGATCCACAAATCCGTATACAGCAGGAGATGCCATTTATGAAGATCTCAACGGAGACGGAATGATAACGGATGCCGACAAAGAAAAATTAGGGAACAACTTTCCAAAAATTACTTACGGACTCAATTTAAGTGTCGATTGGAAAGGTGTAGATTTACAATTATTCTTCCAGGGTGTGGGTGGAAATAAGATCTATAACGCTTTGCGTGAACGCACAGAAGGAAGTGGAACCGAAAGTATTTTGTCAAAAAAAATGCTTAACATCTGGAGTAATGATGAAAACGGTATACGTATAACAGATTACGCAAAGGCCGGTATTCCTAATCCCAAAAACTCCTTAAACTTTTATAACAGCAGCAGATTCATTGAAAGTGGTTCCTATCTGAGATTAAAAAATACACAGTTAGGATACAGCTTTCCTAAAAAAATGATAGCAAAATCAGGTATTCAGAATCTGCGTATTTATGTACAGATGAGCAATGTCTTTACAATTACGCCTTATAGCGGTTATGATCCGGAGATAGGTGGTGGTGTGGATTACGGTAATTATCCACAGGCACGTACATTCTTGATGGGAATGAATATAAAATTCTAATTGTTATATTGTATTTAAAGAAAGTTTTAATCATGAAAGGAAAATACAACCAATATATAATTGCAGCTATCGTATTAACTGCATGTAGCTCTTGTCAAGAATGGCTCACAGATGCAACGCCGGGAACCAACAACCGTAATGAGTATTTTACATCCATAAGTACAGCCGAGAACGTGGTGAATGCAGCTTATGTTCCCTTGGCATGGGAATTTGGTACCACCTATTATTCGGAATGGTATTTCGGAGACATTGCCAGTGACGATGCGCTGAAAGGTGGGCAAAGCGTTACTGACGGCGGTGACGCTTACGATATGGATAATTTCAAAATGAACACAAACAACCAGTTGGTATTAGAGTATTACCGGGCGCAATGGCAGGGCATAAGCCGCGCCAATTTGGCACTGATGGAAATACCCGTGACGAAGATAGATGAGAATTCGGCTTCAGAAGTGGCTAAACGTGACAGGTTTCTTGGTGAGGCTCACTTTCTACGCGCCTATTATTATTTTCGTCTTTTACGTGTTTTTGGAGGCATGCCGCTTATCAACGACGTGATAGACAGTTCGTCAAAATGGGCGCAAACGCGTGTTTCAAGAGACGATACCTTTAAGTTTATTCTTGCCGATCTGCAAAAGGCTGATTCTTTGCTTTGGGAGAAAAGTACCTATAATGTAACCGATTTGGGCAGAGCCACAAAGGGTTCGGCAGACGCCATGCTGCTAAAAGTAAATCTGTACAGGGCCGGTTTTCTGGCACAGGATGGTAATACCACAGAGGCACAAAATGCTTATAAAGAGGGAAAGAAATGGGGTGAGAAAATCATGGCGAGTTCACAATACGACCTGGACAGCGACTATTTTACCAATTTCAGGTTATCGGGCGAAAATGATAAAGAGTCGGTATTTGAAATTCAATATGTTGAAGACCCCACATCCGACTATGGTGAGGGCGAAGGATTTACCAGAGGAACCTTTACCACCATTCTGCAACGCAGCAGGTCGAACGCTTTCGGACAAGCGGGATGGGGGTTTGACAAACCTACACAAAATCTTTATAATGAGTTTGAAACGGGTGACCCAAGACGCGATTCAACAATATTAGCACCCACTGATGACCAAATAGAAACACCGGCTCAGGAAATATATCTTGAAGACAGATATTGTAATCGTAAATACGCATTGTATACAGAAACAAACGAAGGTATTTATCATCTTACGCACGACAGTCGCGGTCCTTTAAACAATAAACAAATAAGGTATGCTGATGTTCTTTTAATGTATGCCGAAGCATGTTGTGAGCTTAACGACTTGGCTGCAGCCCAAAACGCACTCAATACCGTCCGTAAACGGGTAAAACTTCCAATATTTCCCTATACGGCAACAATTCAGGGAGTTACAAAAACTTTCAGTTTTAATCAAGATGACCTGCGTATGGCAATCAGACACGAACGCCGCGTTGAATTGGCAATGGAAGGACATCGATGGTTTGATCTATGCCGATGGGGAATTGCGAAAGAAACCATGGATCATTATATAAAAGGAGAGAGTTCTGAAGCCCAAGCCGAATACGGGACATTCCAAAAAGGGAAAAATGAATTGTTCCCCATTCCATCCAAGGAAGTGGAGTTAAGTGGAATAGCGCAAAATCCAAACTATTAAATATTTTTTGTTTTGCACAATTATTTTTCTCGAATAGAAATGCGAACAATTGGAGTGCTGATAAGACCACTCCCCTTTACTAACTTTTATAATTAATTAAAATTTACAATGATGAAAAAAATTACATTACTGGGGGCCATCTTTGCCATGGCAACGATGACGGCCAATGCACAAACTGTGACAAAGGCTCTTGACAATGATGGTAACGCTACATTTAATTGGGCTGATGCCACCGAATTCGTACCCATTATTACCGGCGAAGCAGAAAGTGCTGAGATGGAAGGTAAAATAAAAGACGATTTTCGGCCCGATGATATCACAAAACACCTGTATGTTTGGAGTGGAACCTATACTGCTGGTGATGGCAGCGGCATAAACTCTTTTGGACTAGTTGAAGACCATACGGCATTTGTCGTAGGTAATGCTGGATGGTCTGGCTTCGGAATCCTTGATGACAATGCACACAACTTGTCATTCATTGACGACAGCTATATTTTACATTTTGCCATTAAGGGTAATCCTGCAACATCCCACGCGATAGGTCTGGGCAGTGTAAAGTTTGCCATAGGCGATGCACCGTTTGTCGACAATAATACTACTGTAAAAAACTTCGGTACATGGAAAAATGATGGTGAATGGTATTATGTAGACGTACCGTTTTCCATGATCAAAAAATTAGGTGATGTCTGGCCATTAAGTAAAGGCGGACCAACGGCTTATAAAGGTGACAATTTCTTCTTTGTTTTAAGTGGTGGCGTTGCCGGAACAGAGCTTCATCTTGACAATATCTTTCTATATAAGAGTAAAAGCCTGACAACCGGTATAAACAATTTAAACAGTACAGACAACTCTAAAGTAGAGGCAATATACGACTTGCAAGGACGTGAACTTAAAGATTGCCCAAAACACGGTGTTTATATTATCAAGACAGCGAATAGTGTAAAAAAGGTATCTGTAAAATAATGTATCAATCTATTACAATTTAAATTGCAACTTAATGAAACTAAGAAATTATGTGATTGCCTTAGGTATAACCATGCTTGCATCGACAAGTACCAAAGCAGCAGACACACCACAAAGTAGTACCGGTGATGGCTACACTATGGTTTGGAGTGATGAATTCGACGGTTCTGTATTGAATAATAAAATGTGGAACATCGAAGTAAACGGAAATGGTGGTGGAAACCAAGAACTGCAATATTATCGCAGCGATAATATTGCAGTAGCCAACGGTAGCCTTGTTATCACAGCAAAGAAAGAAAATTACGGCGGCAAGGAGTTTACTTCCGGTCGTATCAATTCCATGGGAAAGGTTGCCTTTAAGCATGGAAAGATTGAAGCCCGAATTAAATTACCCAAAACCGCTAACGGTTTATGGCCTGCTTTTTGGCTGATGGGCAATGATATGAACACCGGTACTACATGGCCTTATTGTGGTGAGATAGATGTATTGGAATCCGGTAACGCTGAGGGTATAAATGCGGGAACGCAAGAAAAGTATTTCAATGGAGCTTTACATTGGGGGCCCTATACCAACGGCAATCACCCAATGTACGCAAAGGGCTACGAAGCACCATACAGTGTTCAGGATGGAGAATATCATTTATGGACACTTGTTTGGGACGAGAACCAAATCAATATGTATCTGGATTTAGACAAGAATCCTGGAGAGAACGCTTATTTCACCATGAATATTAGTGATAAAAGTGCAGATAATTCACCGGGCAATTATTTTCACAAACAATTCTTCATTCTCTTCAACATGGCGGTTGGGGGCAGTGTACCAAACATTTTTAATGCCGGTGGAATAACAGCCCTCAATAACGGAGACCAAAAAATGTATGTTGATTATGTGCGTGTTTACCAGAAAACAGGAGAGGAAGATTATACCACACCCGATAATTCAACCGATAATCCCCCAGTTGAAGATACATCCACAGCACTTGGATCTTTCGGAAGTTTGGCTCTTGACGCAAACCATGTATCAACCTTTGATTTCAAAAATGCGAATGATTATGTCATTATCGGTGCCAGCGATGGTGTAAAAAATGCCATGGCCGGTAAGATAAAGGCAGATTATAATGTTGATGATGTCAATAATCTTCTTTATATATGGAATGATACCTACGCTCCACAACCTTGGGATGGTTCTGATAACTCGTTCGGCTTTACAGAGGCTTACAACCATTTTACGGTAGGAAACATCGGATGGTCCGGACTTGGTTATGCTTCCGTGAAGGGTACAAAAGGTAAAGATCTGTCAATGATAAACGATGACTATTTTGTACATTTTGCTATGCGCGGATTGGATGCAGCAAGTCATAAGCCGCAGGGAATAAGAATTGGCAATGCCTCTTTCTCTGTTGGTAAAAGCGCATTTGTAGACAATGGAACAACAATGCCGCTTCTTGGCGACTATAAACGTGATGGACGTTGGTGTTATTTTGATATACCGGTATCTATTCTTAAACAACTTGCCGGAGGAAACCTGTTTTCAGAAACCGACGGTGGCCCTACTGCTTATACAGGTAACGCATTTGCGGTTCTTAGCGGTGGAGGAGCGGGAACCGATTTACAGTTTGATAACGTGTTCTTTTACAGGAATCCAACCAAGAGCACTGATATGCCAACCGGAGATACCACAACCCAATTGGGTAAATATGGTTATGCAGCACTCAATGAAAAAGGTACTACCAATTTTGATTTTAACAATGCCGAAGACTTTGTCATCATTGGATGCAGCAATGGCGTACGAGATGCTATGAGTGGTAAAATAAAAGCCGACTACAGCGTTGACGACACCAATAACTTTCTTTATGTGTGGAATAATACCTATAATCCGGTAGATTGGGACGGCACAAACAACTCATTTGGTTTTGCCGAAGCCTATAATCATTTTACAGTAGGAAATGTTGGATGGTCCGGGCTCAGTTATGCTTCAAAGAACAAGGGTAAAGATCTTTCCATGTTGGATAATACCTATTATCTGCATTTCTCAATGAAAGGAAATGACGCGCTCTACCATACCTCGCAAACGGTTGGTATTGGTACTACATCATTCGTTATTGGCAATGCAGGCAGTCCCATTATTGGCGATTATAAGCGTGATGGCAATTGGTATTCGTTTGATATTCCTTACTCGCTCATTGCATCACTTTCCGGTGGAAATCCGTTCCCCGACAAGGATGGTGGTTCAAAGGCTTATATGGAAAATGTTTTCAGCATATTAAGCGGAGGCACACAGGGAAGTGAACTTCAGTTTGATAATGTTTTCTTCTTCAAGAAAATTAATGACAATCAGGTAACAACCCAATACGTTACCAAGTCCATAGACAGCAATGGCGCCTCTACGTTTGATTTCAATCATTCCACCAACTACGTGCTGATTGATGTTACAGATAACCTCAAGACCCAAATGGGAACCAATGTATTGAAAGATTATCGCGTTGACGATGTAAATAATTTTCTTTATGTTTGGGAAAACACCTACAATGCAACTTCCACCACAGGCGTAAACTCGTTTGGAGAAGCCTCTCCTTACCGTTCTTTTACAGTTGCAGGCAATCCTGCATGGTCAGGCCTGGGTTACATTTCAGAGAATGTCGGGAAAGATCTGTCTATGATCGATGACAGTTATTTCTTACATTTTGCAATGAAGGGAACCGGCGCTGAGAATTATGCCATTGAAATCGGCAACGCTAAATTCACCATTGGATCTGCCCCATTTAACGATAACGGTACAACGATTCCGGTTTTGTGTAACTATACTCGAGACGGTGAATGGTACAATATAGACATCCCTGTCAGCGACCTCAAGTTGTTTGCACCTTCGCTCTTTAACAATGCCGGAAACTGTCTTGAAAACGTATTTGTTGCGCTAAGCGGTGGTACGGCAGGAGCAAAATTACAATACGATGGGATTTTCTTTTACAAAAAAGTATCTACCGGTCTGAACGACATGAATGCTCAAAACAACGATAAAGCCGAACAACTTTTTGATATCTCCGGCCGTAAAGTTCAGAACATGAACCAACCGGGACTTTATATTGTGAAAACCTCAAAGGGTGCTAAAAAAGTACTCGTCAAATAATCCGGTATTCCAACAGGTGATGCCTGTATATAACAAACTCCGATAGTTATTTGTCTAACTATCGGGGTTTGCATCAAGGCATACACACTCTCTTTTCAATAAAATGACGAATAATTTTATTTTGCTTATGTGCAGATTTATTTTTACTTTGTGTATATGTTTTTCTCTCACAACCCTGGCGCAGCCGCAACGCAGTTTCAAACGTGGAGTGGGAGAAAGCGGCTTTTCCAAAACGGAAGAAATAAATGCGCTCTCACCGGGTGTCTCCTGGACATATAATTGGAGTATTACCCCTTCCTCAAGCGTTGCAAACGATATCGGGCCCGAAACGAAAATGGAGTTTGTTCCAATGTGCTGGAACACAAGTTTCTCTGAACTTAACCTCCGCACCTACCTTATCGCCCATCCGGGTGTTAAATATCTTTTGGGCTATAACGAACCAAATTTTGCGAATAGCGGGGGAAGCAACATCACGCCGATAGACGCCGCCACCAACTGGAGCAAGGTAGAACAAATAGCCGCCGACTTCAATCTAAAACTCATTGCACCTGCCCTTAATTATCCCAATGGCCCCATCAGCGATGGTAACACTTATTCGCCGGAACAGTGGATGGACGCGTTCATTGCGGCATATAAAAATCTGAATGGTAAAGAACCGCGCATGGATTACATGGCATTGCACAGCTATATGAACAGTTCCACGGCATTAATGAATTTCATTGACAATTTTTCCGTGAAATATGGTAAACAAATATGGCTTACAGAGTTCTGCTCATGGGAGGGAACCGTAGACTCTGTTGCACAACTCAATGCCATGGTACAAAAAGTACAGAGTCTTGAACTTGATAACAACGTGGCACGCTATGCCTGGTTTAAAGCAAAGGGCAGTACCACCAGTCCCTATTACCAGTTACTGCTGACGCCAAAACTGTCTGAAAGTCCTAAAGTCTATGGCAGACTTTCTAACCTTGGAAAGGTTTACGTCAACATGTCATCATTTGACCTGAATTATTATTACAAACCAAGTACACCCATTCCTGCCAAAGAATATATTAATTCCGGTGGAATATCACTTCAACCGAATTCTGATGTCGAGAGCACACAAAATATCCAAATAAGTTCATTTGACAATGGCGCCTTTACCGAATATCTCATTGACATACCCCAAACGCAGGAATATGATGTGCAATTACGCTTTTCAAGCGAGGCTTTTCTTTATTCCCCACAAATTCAGTTATCGGTAGACGGTCAGCCGGTTGCCACACAAATACTCCCCGAAACGGGTATGACAGACGATACCGACCAATGGGCTACGGCCACAATAAAGGCCGTTATCCCGGCAGGCAAACATCGCTTGCAGGTAAAAAGCACACGCAGTACCACCTGCAAGTTAAATTGGTTGCAACTGGACACCACAACCGGCATTAACGATGTAAGCAACGCTGCCGGCACCTCACGCTCAAAGAAATACTATACCATAGATGGTTGTGAAACAAAAAACCTAAGGCACGGTGTTTATATTGAAAAGAACACGCTTGATAATGGCAAAACCGTTGTTCGCAAAATAACCCGTTAGCAAAGAACAGTTCTCAATATGCTGCTTTTATGGTTATGTAATCAATCATCCTATGTGGCATCATGAAAAAGAATATGTATTAAAAAATAGGCGTATTAGTCAAAACGGGTGCTGAAATCGCTGTAATGTTTATGTTTATCAGTGTGTTATGGACCTTCAAAACTTTTGATTGTATATTTGATGCAAGCTCTTTCGCTCTATAGGTCAAAACGGGTGCTGAAGATGGCACCCGTTTTTTGGTGGATTCATCTACATTTCGTTATTTTGCATTGTGGCTTGAAGCGTAACGGAGCTCTGCTGGGGAGCAACTCCGCGAGGAATAAAGCCATCCAATATGCATAATGCAATTTAGGAGATAGCCTTAGCGGTTGTCTCCTTTTTTATTATGCAATTTGGCATATGCCAAGAAAAACCCGTTAATCATTCGCTTGCGGTTTTCTTTAATCATTCCTGGATGATTCCTCAAGGCTTTCTTCATGTCGGTGAATGTGCCCTCAATCATATTGTTTGTGTTAGGCATACCCTTGACTTTCTCGTATGTAAACAGAAACGGAAGGTAGGTCGATATGCTGACCATGGCGGATCTGAGCCGCTGATGGGTATATATCGTACGTCCTGTAATCTCGTTGATAGTCTTTTCTTTCAGAAAGTCATGCCATTTTCTCTTCCATTTTTCGAATGCACTGACAAACGTACTTTCATTCATATCTGTTAGGCGATATATAAGACCCAGCAACTCCTTTCCTGCCTCAAGTTGCGGATTCTTAGTAAGTTTTCTCCTTACTATCGCCACCATGTGAAACTGGCACATCTGCATGTTGTATTCCGAAAGGACGGCAAACAACTTTTGAAGGCCATCAATGACAATTCCTTGAATGCTATACCCGCAGCCTACTATATGTTTCACTGCTTCCTCGTAATCGCTGATGTGCTCGTGTGCTATATGCTTCATGTAAAGCAGCCTGCCGCTTCCGCTTTCCAAAGCCAGCAGCACTCCAGTATTGCGACCGAAATAGGTGGCATCGAGATGTATTACTCCGCAGCCTTTGATCTTGGGCTGATCCCAGCTGAATGAAATGGAGGCAAGCCGACGAGTCACGGTTGAAGCGCTGAGGCCAGTGAGCTTGCTAATCTGGGATATTGTCTGCTTGCCGTTCAAGTACATCTCCCAAATGTCTTCTTTTGTCATGTCACGCCCGCCACTGAAGCGGTATCCGCACACCATGCACTTGTATCGTTGCACGCTTTTACGTTTACCGTCCTTCTTTACAATGGGGGAATTGCAGGCCGGACATTTTTTTGTTCATAATGCAATTTTTAGATTTTCAAAGAAACAAAGATACTGAATATCAAACAGAATGCCATACTATCAGCACCCGTTTTGACCTATAGCGTGGCGTTTCTCTTTTTTTTAGGCGTTTCAGCACCCGTTTTGACTAATAAGCCAAAAAATATCAAGTAATACAACTCTTCTCACAGATTTTTTTTCTTTTCTTTTTTATTTAATTATTTCGTTATGAAAAAACTTTTTATTTTTTTATTGTTGTGCATGACATCCATCACGGTGGTTTTGGCACAAAACGAACCAGCAAGTGCGGCACCCACACCAATACAGGATGCTGCTAATGTTAAATCCATTTACGGAGAACACTATGTTTCTGTGGCTCCCACGAATAATTTTGCCACGTGGGGGTCGGCCAATGAGGGCATAGAATCTTACACCATTTCTGGAACCGACATGGCAGAGAAAGTAACAAATTTTGGTTACCTCGGCAACCAGTTCAATACTACGCTTGATATGTCGGATATGAATTATCTGCACGTAGACATCTATCCAGATAAGGACATGACAATTGGTATTACGCCAATCACACAAGGTGGCGAAAATTCTCTGCCGTTCAATATCAAAGCAAATCAATGGAATAGCGTGGATATACCGTTGGTCTCTTATCCGGCAGCCAATCCTACAATGAATTTTCAATATACTTTCCAAATAAAATGGGACAAAGGTAATGGAGAGACACTGTATTTAGACAATATCTATTTTTATAAAGATGTTACACCTGATACTCAGGCCCCCACACTGAACAGCGTTCAGGTAACACCTTCATCCACAAAAGCCACATTCACGTTCAACGCTACCGATAATAAGCCCGCAATCAGTTATGTAATTACCGATGCCACAAACAATAAAACCTATACAACCACAGGAACAAGCGGTACCGATGTAAGCTATACCGTTACGGGACTTACGCCAAACACAACTTATTCTATGAGTGTGGTTGCCAAAGACGGTGCGGGAAATACGTCTGACCCACAAACAATAAACTTTACAACCACTTCTGCTTCTCTTGTTGCAACAGCTCCAGATGCAAACGGTATTGTTGTTCTGATCGGGGCATGGGATGCCACTGAATTCGCTACCATTGACGCCACTTACAAGGCTTCGGCATACGATATGACTTCGGTTACAGACATTCCTGCCGGTACCGGTTTAAACACCGCCGATCCCAATGCGCTTATCATTTCTGCCACACCCGGAAAAATAAACAAAAACGAAGTGGTTAAGAATACCGATAATACCGGTTACCAAGGTTATAACATCCAGTTTAACGAGCAATTTAACGATAATGCCACTACACACGACATCTGCACAGCACTGTCACCAATAACAGCTGCCAATCCGTCTTTCCACAGAGTGTTCAGTCGTGCCGACATATACTTTACCACGGTAGTACCCTATGATGTAGCTTCTTTTAGTGATCTCATTGCCTACGAACTGAGTTCGGCAACCACCACAGCCGGTGTAACCACGTTGATGTTTAAGGAGGTAACATCTCTGAAAAAAGGTGTTCCCTATTTGATGTACGCTAAAACAGGTGGAGCCCATCTCTTCGGTTCCGGTGATACCACAATAAATTTCAGCACCTCTCCTGTGGCTTTTAACGGTGGCAGTTTTAACGCTACTTACACAGCCATGAACAACCTTACGGCAGCTCTTAACAAATATGCACTACCCGACAATGCCACTTCTGCCGAGATGACTCTTTGCACCGATGGTTCATCCATTAATGCATTAAGAAGTTTCGTACAACTTGACGAGGGTAATACCAATACGTTGAAAATTCAGTTGACACTTGCTTACGATGAAAATAACACAGAGAATTTCACACCAATGGATAATGCAAACATTGAGATAACCCGAACCGTGACAGCAGGTCAGTGGAACACACTCTCTTTACCATTTAACCTTACAAGAACATCTATTAATGATGTCTTCGGTACAGCATCGCAGGTGGCTACTTTCACCGGAGACGCAGAAAACATCTTGCAATTTACCTCCACATCGGGAGACATAACTGCCGGAACGCCGTTTATCATTAATCCGGAAAATACTGTTAACAAAATAACCGTGAACAACGTTTCCATAAACAATACTGCAACACCGGTAGAAGGCACCGGTTACACTTTCTACCCGGTATTTAAACAACAGGATATAAATGCCGGAACATTCTATATCGCAAACGGTAATCTGCTAAAAACCGTTCAAGATACTGGTGGTCACATCAAGGCATTCAGAGCTTATTTTATCCCTGTCAATAGCAATACCAACGAAGCAAAGGACTTTTCCGTTGACGGCATTGCCACCGGAATAAAGAATATCAATGCTGAAACCGAAATGCTAAACACGGATATTTATAATCTTAAC
>OCVT010000380.1_pt1 | contig 17921 bp, 17 predicted proteins | sample 1539111 | NCBI WGS metagenome assembly OCVT01 (sample SAMEA3991482, study PRJEB22521) | metagenome | biome: anthropogenic terrestrial biome; feature: sewage plant; material: raw primary sludge | place: Sweden | collected 2012-09-26 | reverse complement strand
GCAATATTGCCCTCTAAATCATTCTCATCCCACAGTTGTAATTCCCATGGATAGTAGAAATTGCTCTTATTTTTGAAATAGATATGAATGCCGACTTAGCCGTCCATATCTCGCAGATACCAGTTTTTCAGACCATATCGTACCTGCCAGTCGTCCAGACGCTCCATGACCTCTGCGATTTCTTCAGAAGTCAGAATCATACGGGCACCGAAGATATCATTGAGAATGGAATTAACAGGGTACCCCTCTCTTCTCTCTTTAAAACGCTCAATCTTATCCAAAATCGATTCCGATGTTTTGACACGATAAAAATAAGCAATATCTTTGACATCAGCACGCATCAAATAGTCATTGATAGCCTCGTGTAAGTTAAGCCGATAAGCCCGAATAGGCTGAATAGGCACCTTGGTAAAGGTATGCTTAAGATTGACTTTTTCAACCTTACCAGTTTCAAAATAGTCCTTTGAATACTCCAGATGAATACGGTTAATTTCACTTATTAAGCGTTCAACTTTCTCTAACATCTTCTTTCCCCTTTTGAACTCAACGAGATCATTTTCAAGATTTATTTATCCAACCTCAACATGAAAATCAGAGAATCTCGATCAGGGAAGTCATAGCGAATGGGCAGTTCTTCTTTTTCAATCCGTTGGAATCCTTGCTTCTCATAAAAGCTGTGGGCAGCATAGCACTTAGATGGAGTGTCCAAGACAATACTTGTGACACCCTTTGCCTGTCAGTCAGCAACCAAAGCTTGGTAAAGCACGGCCGAAACACCCTTTTCACGACCACGAAAGTCTTGGTGAACAAAGAATTTTTTTTAAACGCAGACATGGTCTTTGACAAGTAGTCCAATCGTACCAACCACCATATCGTCATCGGTCACGACCAGTCAAAAGTTACCACCTGTCACCATATAATAGTCCTCAATAGCATTCATATCTGGTTGCTCTTTCAAGGACAAGTCCACCTGATTACCATAATTTTGCAGATACAAAATCAAGGCAATCACTTGATTTTATAACGACTTTCATAAGGTATTGGTTTCATTAATACTACTTTCTTTTTTGGTAAATAGCAAAGCTACTCACTCATTTTCCGTTGACTTGCTTGCCAGTTTCTAAAATCATCAACGTCTGACTTAACTAGTTTCAAACAGGCATTTAAGACAAAGGCATCATCTAAGAGTCCAGGTCCAAATAGAAAATCCGGAAGGACATCTAGCGGACTAAAGAAATAAATCAAGGCTCCAGTAATCGCTAGTAAGGTACTTTTTGGAATAGCAGTATATTCACGCTTTATAAAACTACGTAATAAAGAAATGAAACCTGGAATTGCTGCGAATTTGTCCCCACCAAAAGGTAAACGAGCCAATTTTCGTTCAGTATTTTGTAAGAAATGTTCTAATTTTCCCTCATCCGATAGTAAATTCTCTGCTCGTTGTTTTGTTTTAGATGACTTCCAACTTTCTATAGCCTGATCAAATTTTTCTTCCAGTTCTTTTTTATTCTTAAAAGGCTTGTGTATTATTGACCATTGCTGCAATCGGTCAGTTAATTGTTTTTTTATTGTTACTCGTAATGGCATAAGTCACCTCACTTTATTTATCGTTACATTTTACAAGTCCTCAGTACGATAAAGGTTATAACCCTCATAGTAATAAGAATGGTCGATGCCTTTGAAATAAGTAGCCTGACCAAGATCGTCAGTCAAAGAATGTAGCAAGAGGTATTTGAGTTCACCTGTTGATACATGACTTCTAATCATCGCATTGAAATATTCATCTTTATCAATACTATTCCAATCAACCACCTTGCCCAGCATAAAATCCAACCAGATACGCATACTGCGTTCATTTCCTTCTCGGAATTGATGTGCTATGTTCATATCCGCATATTTTTCAACGAATTCGTCAAAGGTTTCATGAGGCAGCTTGTCAATATAGGCCAAAGACTGCTCAAGAAAGATTCGTGGGGCGAATTGAAAATTATCTTTGGCAATATTGACATCACGAATTTTCCTTGCAAAGTCGTAAATATCCTCAAAAAAAGCCTGATGAATGTGTGCTAAACCTGCAAAAGTCCCAACTTCTATCTGGAATAACTGACTTTTTTTAACAGTTGAGCTGCTTTCTTCTTGCTGATTTGTTCTTCAAGACGAGCTAATTCAGCCGAATTTTCAATCCCCAATTTATTTTTTAAAACCATATCGCACCTCATCTTCCATAGATTATTTGGTAAATGCAGTTGCTTCTTCCAAAGTAAAGGTTACATTATCCTCTATCCACTTACGGCGCGGCTCTACCTTATCCCCCATAAGGACAGATACACGGCGTTCCGCACGCGCCAAATCTTCAATCGTCACACGAATCAATGTTCGAGTCTCAGGGTTCATAGTCGTTTCCCAGAGCTGATCAGCATTCATTTCACCAAGACCTTTATAGCGTTGGAGGGTAGATCCTTTGCCAAAATCCTTGCGGAGATCTTCTAGCTCTCCATCAGACCAAGCGTAGGCAATCTTTTCTGTCTTCCCTTTTCCTTTAGACATCTTATATAAAGGAGGCAATGCAATATAAACTCGCCCTGCTTCTACTAAGGGTCTCATATAGCGATAAAAGAATGTTAACAATAGCGTCTGAATATGGGCACCATCTGTATCCGCATCGGTCATGATAATAATCTTGTCATAGTTGACATCTTCCAGCGTAAAGTCTGATCCAACACCTGCACCAATTGTATAAATCATGGTGTTGATTTCTTCGTTTTTGAGGATGTCCGCCATTTTTGCCTTGGCTGTGTTGATAACCTTACCACGCAATGGTAAAATGGCTTGGAACTTGCGGTCACGCCCCTGCTTGGCAGACCCACCGGCTGAGTCCCCCTCGACCAGAAAGAGTTCGTTTTTAGCAGGATTTTTTGATTGCGCCGGGGTTAATTTCCCAGATAATAGCCCCTTATCCTTCTTATTTTTCTTACCATTTCGAGATTCATCACGGGCTTTACGTGCTGCTTCACGGGCATCACGGGCTTTTATAGCCTTACGCACTAAGTTTGATGCTAAATCGCCATTTTCTAAGAGAAAGAACGTTAATTTCTCTGAAACGATTCCATCTACAATCGGACGGGCAAGCGGGCTTCCAAGTTTATCTTTAGTTTGACCTTCAAATTGAAGATGTTCTTCCGGAATGAGAACTGACAAGACAGCTGACAAGCCTTCACGGTAATCAGATCCTTCCAGGTTTTTATCTTTTTCTTTTAACAAACCTGTCTTGCGCGCATAGTCATTCAATGCCTTGGTAATAGCTAGTTTCAATCCTGTCTCATGAGTACCACCATCCTTGGTGCGAACATTGTTTACAAATGAGAGTATGTTATCTGAATAGCCATCATTGTACTGCATGGCAACTTGTACTTGAAAACCAGATTCTTCACCTTCAAAATAGAGGACTGGTGTCAGAGTTTCCTTGTCTTCATTTAAATAAGATACAAAATCCTGAACACCATTTTCGTAGTGATACTCTTCTTGTTCACCAGTTCGCTCATCTGTCAAGGTCATCGTCACTTGCTTGAGCAAGAAGGCAGATTCCTTCAACCTCTCTGCAATGGTATTAAATTTAAAATCAATTGTAGAGAAAATGGTATCGTCAGGCATAAAGGTAACTTTGGTACCTGTTTTTGATTTTGGTGCTCTACCAATTTTTTTCAAGGTAGTAACAGGCTTACCCCCCTGCTCAAAGCGTTGTTTATAAACTGCACCTTCACGGGTAATTTCCACTTCTAACCAACTAGATAGGGCATTAACCACCGAAGAACCAACCCCATGCAGACCACCTGACGTTTTATACCCACCCTGGCCAAACTTACCACCTGCATGGAGAACGGTGAAGATGACTTCAACTGTTGGCTTGCCTGTAGCATGCATACCAACTGGCATACCGCGACCACAGTCTGTTACGGATAAACTCCCATCTTTAAGAATCGTTACTTCAATTCTATTCCCGAATCCAGACAATGCTTCATCTACTGCATTATCGACAATCTCCCAGACCATATGGTGTAGACCGTTGCCATCTGTTGATCCGATATACATCCCGGGACGTTTACGAACAGCATCTAATCCTTCCAAGACCTGAATGGCGTCATCGTTATAATTATTAATATCAATCTCTTTCTTAGCCAAATTTGACCTCCATACCTATCATCTTTTCTATATTACAAGTTTTTTTGTATTTTTGCAAAATATTTCTGTTCTTTTCCGGTGCAACAAGATAATTATTATCCAATTCAAAATTCTTGATAAAAAATATGCTATAATGAAACTATGTTAAAGATTGTATTACTATTCATTACTGCCTACTTATTAGGCTCAATACCATCTGGTCTTTGGATTGGACAAGCGTTTTTTAATATCAATATTCGTGACCATGGATCTGGCAATACGGGAACGACTAATACATTTCGGATTCTGGGACCAAAAGCAGGGACAGTTGTATTTATTGTTGATTTCTTAAAAGGAACCATAGCAGCCCTTTTACCTATTCTCTTCCATGTGCAAGACATTTCACCAATCGTTTTCGGTCTTCTAGCTGTTCTAGGACATACCTTCCCAATTTTTGCTCAATTTAAGGGTGGGAAGGCTGTTGCTACGTCTGCAGGAATGCTTTTGGGAGTTGCACCTGCATTTTGCCTCTATCTAGTAATCGTTTTCGCAGTATCCCTTTATTTGACGTCTATGGTCTCTTTCTCCAGTGTCTTTTCAGCCGGCTTAGCCATTTTGGGAGTCTTAGTGTTTCCAGCATTTGGATTCCTAATTAATGAATATGATTGGATATTTACACTGATTATTGGCTTTCTCGGACTCTTTGTGATTATCCGTCATAAAGAAAATATCAAACGAATTCTTCGCAAAGAAGAAAATTTAGTCCCCTTTGGATTGAACCTAACGAAACAAAAGAAAAAATAGCCTAATCAAATGCCCCTTACACCCTTATTAGGACCCTCGACCTAGTAAGGGTTTTATTATGGAAAAACATAGTCATCTGAATTAATACTCTACGAGAGTGACTTGTTTCGCAAGTCATATTTCCAACCTAGAAAAGCCTCAAGGCTGCTCTAGCTACCTGCACCAAAGTCCAGGTCTGAAAGCTCTTCATTCGACTAAACAACAATTGAAACCAGCGTCACACTTCCCAAGAAAAGGAAATCTAACATCCCAAAATACCGGTAGAATCTTGAACACCATACTTGAGTTTAACACATTAAACTTTTTAGTAGATTTGAAAATTCATTTTTGTTATACTGATTGTATGAAAACATTAACACTTGGAAAACTATTAGGATTACCAAATTTTCATCATTTTTATTCGGTTCCTGTGAAGAGACTTGAGCACACCGCAGACAATTATATACTTGTTTTTAAACAGGATAAAGAACTTGTTTTTGTCGACTTAGAAAGTGAGACCGGAAAGACTCAGGAAGCTAGATTTGCTAGTCATTTTCAGAACGATCATCTGTTAATCGGTTTGGGAGCAATTCCTGTTTCTGCATGGTCTACCTGTCAAGTCCTTGAAGTAAGGAAAAATACTAATCAACGAGGAGTCAGTCTCTCACATTTGATGGAAAGCCACGGACAATTACCTATTTTTAAGTCAATAGCAGAGCAATATCGAGCACGTGAACAAGCAACAGTTTATGATCCCTACCGCTACTCCTACACTGTTGATGAGAAATCTGCTATTAAAGACAATCAATTAAAAATCATTCCTAGAAAAGAATATGAAAAAATAAAAGATTTTCATCCCTTTTTGAAAACAAGACATGGAAATGTTTATGCTGTTCCCTGCCTCTATCAAGACATAAAACGAAAGCAAGTGACTAAGATTTATATCATGGGATGGTATTTTTATGAAAAACAACTAAAAATATCTTGGAAGCCATCTCATACAAGAAAAAGTCGATGGCGTTCCTCACTTCTTTCTGTTGATAAACTGTCGGACCGCTACTTCTTCCAAGGTGAATTGTACAAGAAAGGCTCATATCCAGTTTTTCTAGACCAGCTAACAATAAAAAATAAGGCTTACCAACAACGTCTAGACGACGAGTTTGCAGCCTTTATAAGTATCATTGAAAATCAAAAACAAAAAGCGCAGCTCCGTTTGAGATAAGGTATCGATGGACACCTCTTATTTCCGACGTTTGTCTTTTTAATTTCACAACTACGCGAAATTGGCGATCTGGATGGTTCTCTGTGTTAGACATTTGAATACGAGCCTCAAGAATATCTCCGTGTCCAAAGTAAATCAATCGGCTGATCAAAGAATTTTTATCAGATGGAATATAGCCTAATTTGGTACCCTGATAAAAGATTGCTACCGCTTCAGAATCGTGTGGGTTAGAAGGTTCCCCTACTAATTCTACTGGTGTTCCTGGTTTTAGTTAATCAATCACATCAAGCCCATCATAATAGGCAAATGCAGCCAAATGAAAATGTTGCACATTGCGTGTTGGTTCAAAAGAAGTATAAGTCATGTGTTGACCTCCAAAAATTTCTTATGGTTGGTAGACAATTTGATAATTAGCATTGATAATAACCCCATTCTGATAAACAGTATACAGACTTTCGTCATTCCCCTCTATAACATTGTATGGGATAGATTCTGTGCGGGTGTAATTTCCCTCAATCACATGCCAGTTGTTTTCACCTAAAATAGCGTTTGCGTATTCAATCGTCTTGGGACCACTTTCCAGCTGAATCCCAGTTTCAGTATTCTTTAGCGGATCAATACCACTATCAGCTGATTGAGATAGACGATAATAGACTTCCATTGAATCTGCAGACGCCGGGCTAATCACTATCATTCTATCACGTGTGGAGTCAGATGTATCTGTACCAGTTGTTAGGTAGGCTGCGCTCAATTGAGTTCCTCCCGGAACCATCAGTAATGTTACATCTCCAATTTTTGCATCTACATAGCCTGTTTCTAATACCCCGTCCATAATTTTTCCGCGTCCAAGCAATGCACGATCCTCTGTGACCAAGCCCTTGCTATTAAATGTCAAGGAATCTCCCTGGGTATTCTGCCAAGTAGCAAGAATACTGTCGTAATTTCCCTGCATCAAAGCATCTATATCTATCGAAATTGGAAGAATGTCTTTCTGACTGGTAGATGAGGTACTCGTGCTTGAGAATTGACTTGTTGATGAAGTAGTGTTTGACGATGTCGTAGACGTCTTATTGGCATTGCAAGCTGGAAGTACAAAAACTGTAATCACACCCAGAATAATACATAAAATTCTCTTTGACATGCCGTTCTCCTATTCTCTATGAATAGTAAATCCAGTTGCCTGTTTGGTTGCCATAATAGTCATATCAGAAATCTGAACGTGTGCAGGTTGATTTGCAACGAAAAGAGTACATTGTGCAATATCGCTAGCTTGCAAAGCATCAATCCCTTGATAAACTGTCGCTGCTCTCTCCTTATCTCCATGAAAACGAACTTGGCTAAAGTCAGTCTCAACAATACCTGGTTGTAAGGTGGTTACCTTGATATTTTTATCAATCGTATCAATACGAATACCGTCTGAAAGCACCTTGACAGCTGATTTGGTTGCAGCGTAGACAGCAGCTCCTGCATAGGCGTAAATACCGGCCGTTGATCCAATATTGATAATATGACCTTCATTATTTTCAACCATTTGTGGCAATAACTGACGTGTCACAGTTAGTAATCCTTTAATATTAGTATCAATCATTGTCATCATGTCAGTCAAATCATAGTCTTGAAATTTGTCCAATCCCAATGCCAGGCCAGCATTGTTTACCAAAATATGAATTTGTCCAACTTCTTCTATGATTTTTTGACAATTTATGATTGTTTGCTCCATATTCGTAATATCAAATGAATAAATGGATACTTGGACATGGAATTGCTTTTCAATATCATGTTTAATTTCTTCTAGTTTGTCAAATCTGCGACCCGTAATAACGAGATTATCACCATTTTCTGCAAAGGCGTAAGCGATTGCTTTACCGATTCCGCTACTTGCACCTGTAATCAATACATTTCGTTTCATCATTTTTTCTCCTATTTCTATATTATACTACTTTTTTGAATAGAATGGAAAATCACAGAGCACAAAATAAGATCCCCTATCGACAGGGGACCTTATTTTTTAGGAAGGAAACACACTTATTTTAGACCATCTTTGGTATAATGGCCATCTACTTTAAAATCAAAACCAACTGAGACTGGGAATTGAATAGTAGAATTTGGTTTATTAAATAATAATTTTACATTAGAATTTGCATATTCTTCTGGTAAATCGATATAGAAATGTCCTTTGCTATCTTTCAGCATAGCTTGACCAGGCCAAGCTCCCAAAGGCATTTGAATTGGATGACCATAATAGGCATAGACATTTGCAGCACCCCATCCACCAGGATTTTCAAAGGTAATACGGGTAAAGTCTTCGGCAACTGGTTCTGGTAAAACGGCTCTATGGCTACCGTCTAGTTCATAGACTTGTCCAAGTTCCAAATCATAGCCAGGTTTATTTTGAGCTGGGAATTGAACTTTCGTATCAGGATTATTGAAAATTACTTTACCACCTGCAAATTCTTCACCAAGCTCAATATAATATCCGTACTCATCTTGACTCATTTCTTTACCTGGCCAATTTCCAACGAGTGGTACACCTTTATTATCATAAACATAGGCGTAGACCTTAGACCAACCTTGTGAATTGTTGAAGTAAACACGGTGGGCAATTTGTTGCTCGATGTCTGGGACTTTTGTACCGACTTCAACTACTTGTGTTACTGGCTCTTTGCTAACTGTTTCACTGATTTTTGTCTTAGAAACAAGTTGATCACCAATGTACTCTGAACGGTAAGTTATTGTCTTCACTCCGTCTTGACCTTCAACGCGAGTTACTTTCTGTCCTTTTTCAAGTTCAGGATTGTCTACATACTCTGTTTCAAATGGAATTGGAAGCTCTTCATTTTCTTCTTTGAACTCGCTATCAGGTTGTTCGGCAACTAAACCATCTTTAGAATATGTTCCGCCTGATTTAAATTCAAAACCAAGGGATTGTGGATACTGTGCTCCTTTGTTGTTAGAAAAGAGTACTTTTACGCCATCAGTCTCGTATGATATTGGAAGAGTGATGGCTAAAAGACCTGTACCATCTTTTTCCATCTTAGTTCCTGGCCATGCGCCCAACAATTTTTCACCTTTGGCATTATACATATATACAAAGACATCTGTCCATTTATCTGGATTTTCAAAGCGAATGGTTGTATTGGCATTCGGATCTTCTTTTGTAAAGCGATAAACGGATTGAACTGTCTCACCTTTAGCGTTTTTAGCAGATAATGTAACCGTTACTGTTTCACCAAATTGCACTTGACTTCCGATTGTAATGACTTTTCCATTTTCAAATTTAATTGGAGCGCCATTATTGACAGAATAGGTAGCCTCACTAGTATTAGAAGTTTGTAATGTAAGATTTAATGTATCTGTCAAGAAAGTATGGATGCCTTCTTGATATCCTTGAACTGACAAGGATGCTAGATCATCAAAACTCTCACCTTTTGTTAATACTAATACTGATCGTCTCGCAATGGAACCACTTAATCGTCCGTTCGAAACAGTGTAGGTTTTACCAGAAATTTGGTCTTTATAGGTTCCATTCGCCAATTTTGTCTCAGTATTTAAGCTTTTCTCACTGTCGGAAAGGTTTGCAATTACTGCGCCTTGAGTGCCTCGTTCAATCATGGCAACGTTTGTATCACCATTCGGGTTCCGAATATATTCTGATTGACCAACCATGGCATTATGGAATTTGTTTACTGCTACAATCGTAGGGTCTTTATAAAGATTGCTACCTGCATCACCGATTTTAGTTTGTTCAGGGAAACGGACACCTTTACCGCCACCAACTGGACGTGAGAAGAATAGAGGTGTACCTTTGGCGCGTGCAGTAATCATTGCCCAGCCCAGTTTCAAATCCTCGTCACTCATCCAAGCTGATTCTGATTCGCTATCCGTATTTCCATTTGCATAAGTATCATGTGATTCTACCCAAAGAACCAATTTTGATGGATCAACTCCCGCTCTGTAATTTCCAAGATTCCCAGCATTGGCATTTCTATTGCGGAGAATTTCACGAATAGAGTGCCCGTATTGGGATGCAGTAATGCTCATCAAATTTGCATAATCTGCATCTCTTGAAATATTATCTTGTAACACTTCACCATATTGAAATTCAGAACCATTGTTCAAGATAACATTCCAGAAATTACTGCCATATTGATTCGGATATTCTCCTGGTAATTCAATATGTTTAGCAGCATCATAGCGGAAACCATCAGCCCCATCAGATACAGCATTTTTCAAGAATTTCAATAAATACTGTTGTACTTCTGGATTTTGAGTATTCAATTCCCAAAGACCTAGCAAGGATTTTTGAGTCACTTCTTCACGACTATTCCAATTTGAAATTCTATCAGCTCCATGAGTCCAATTATTGATGGACTTTATTTCAGAACTTACTTTAGAATAGTCAGATGTGGTATGGTTTAATACCGCATCAACAATAATCTTAATACCGTATTGTTCTGCGACACGGTTCATCTCGATAAATTCAGCTTCAGTTCCAAGCTGATAGTTACCAATCGTATAGGCAGTTGGTTGATAATGATAGTACCATTGATTTGTAAATTTCTTATCACCGCCATTTCCAACTACAACAGCATTGATTGGAGATGTTTGAACACTTGTATAGCCTGCTTCTTTAATGGCCGCCATATTTTCTTTGATAGCATTAAACGACCAACACCAAGCATGTAAAACAGTCCCGTCTTTCATTGAAACCTGCTGGTTGGAGCTGGCAACGATTGTTTCACCATTTACTGAAGTGATTGTGAATGCCTGTTCAATTCCAGCAAACATGGATAAAATCAGGGTAACACCAACCGCTTTTTTTACCAGTTTGGATAGTATTCTCTTACTTTGACTTTGATAAGCCATATAAACCTCATAAAAAATAATAAGAAAACGTTCGCATTTTCTTGAAAAAATATATCTACAGTTGATGACCTTGAACCTAGCAATCAACTGTAGAGGAATAAGTACTCTCCTTTTTTTCAAAATTAAATCATTCGCCAAATGCAAACGGTTGCAAAATGATAATATCATATTTGTTGGTTAATTTCAAACAGCTAAAAAATCATGAAAAACTGCTCTGTATCAGGTTTTACTGTCAATTTATACCACTTTAGGGAAAATTTTGTTATCGTTAACAATTTTTGGACTAACTAAAAAACTCATTGAACTTCAACGAGTTTTTGTATGTCATCAGAAAAAATTAAAGAATTGCATGAGTCGCATATTGAACTGAACCTGTCTTGCATAATAAATATTGCCGCCATTTACATATAATTTTCCACCACTGAGCAATGCTAAAGGATGATAATAGGTATAAGTTTCCCCTGTTGTATTACCTAAACTAGGAGCAACGACAGTCTTCGAATATTCTTTTGCCAAGGGCAGCGTATGTTCTCCACCATGTTCTGCGATATAGTCAATATAGGCTGGCCCAAAATTATAGGCTTGAACTGCTGTCCAGACTTCTACCCCTTTTTCTTCTGCCAGTTGCAAATTTTCAGTGAGATAGATTACACCTTGGCGAATACTTTCTTTGCTATCTGTGATCGTATTCGTATAACCTGTTGCGGACTCACTAGATTGCATGACATCAGCTTCTAATCCTTTTGTTTCTGTATAAATCATGGCCAAAACCAATTCTTCGTTAGCAGGTGTATCATTTTCAGCTAGTACTTCTTGTACCATTGTTTGATAAGCCATTACTTGCTTGACAGCGTGATAGGTCTGGAAACCTTTATAGCCAAGAAAAATCAATAAAAGCATCACTAGAATGCGTCTCAGTTTTTTCATTTACTTACTCTTTATATCTTCAATATTTTTGATGAGGATCGAATAGGTTCCGTTTTCATTTTGAATAAACTCAACAGATTCAGCATCCTCATAGATTGCGTTAGGTACAATCAATTCAATGCCATTTGATAAAGAAAGCTTTTGGTTTTCAAATTTCTTGAGTTGACGACTACTATCAATCTCATCAAATGAAATCTTATCAGGTATGACCTCTTTCAGTTGATCGACGAAATTTAAACGAGCAGTCAGGTTGTTATCGAATAACTGATCAGCCAATTTTTCTGGAGAAAGCTCATTATCTTCTTCCAAATTGTTGAAAATAGCTGATTTGACTTTCGATTGAAATTGAAAATCTCCTTGATGGAAATTGTCAGCAATCTTCTGTGCAGTTTGCTCTACTGCTTTGATTGATTTCTTTGCAGAAATAGCTGGTGTGACTTGCAGAAGATTATCTGAGAAATAATTGAGGAAGGCTCCATTGTGTTTGATTCTTTTCTCAATCAAATGATACTTCCGCGTTTGAAGATTAACAATCAAAGCTTCATCAGGTGCTGAACCTGCTCCAGGTAAATTATTCTGGGTGATTTTTAAAGGACTTCCGCTTTCCAGACCAATGTGGGCGAGATTTTCACGCAGTGAGATTCTCAAAAAAGCAAAATGTTCAACACCATTTCGTTCAAACTCTATGAAAATGAGGTCATTGGTTTTTAAATTCTCAGAAATTGAAAATTCTTCTTTCCAGAAATTAGCAATCTTTACTGAATTCGACAACAAATCACCCTTTAGATGATCTAGAAAGGGATTCTCAGAATTGAATTGACCTGTTTTAGCCTCATCAGAAAAAACACGTTCAATTTTTTTGCGCAAATATTCTTCTATTTTGGGACTAACAGTCAAAAGCTGGTCGGCAAGGACCAGCTCTGTATCATCGGGACTAAATTGATGTATAATAGCTTTTTTAACAAATATATCCATATTTTATTTTTCGTAAAGAGGGAATTGATCTGTTAAAGCACGAACTTCTTGGCGAACTTCTTCAAGAACTGCATCATTCTCAGCATTTTCAAGTGCTTTAATTGTTAATTGAGCAACCTTACGAGCTTCTTCAACACCAAAACCACGGGCTGTAATAGCTGCTGAGCCGATGCGGATACCACTTGTCTTGAATGGTGAAAGTTTTTCATAAGGAATTGAATTTTTATTAAGTGTTATATTTACTTCATCGAGGAGATGCTGAGCAACCTTACCGTTTTCAACGACTTTTGTCACGTCAACTAGGAAGAGATGGTTGTCTGTTCCTCCTGTGATGACTTTAAAGTTAGGGTTTGCAAGGAAGACTTCAGCCATGGCCTTGCTGTTTTCAATCACTTTTTGAGCATAGTCTTTGAAAGCTGGGTCCAAAACTTCTTTGAAAGATACGGCTTTTGCAGCAATAACATGCTCTAATGGACCACCTTGAATTCCAGGGAAAATGGCTGAGTTGATTTTCTTAATAAGTTCTTCGTCATTCGTCAAAATCAATCCACCACGAGGACCACGAAGAGTTTTATGTGTTGTTGTAGTAGTGATATGAGCATGCGGAACCGGGTTTGGATGGAGGCCAGCAGCTACTAGTCCAGCAATATGTGCCATATCCACCATCAATTTTGCACCAACTGCATCAGCAATCTCACGGAATTTAGCAAAGTCAATCGTACGAGCATAGGCTGAAGCACCTGCTACAATCAATTTTGGTTGTACTTCTTTTGCTTGTTCTAAAATGGCAGCGTAATCAAGCAAGCCAGTTTCTTCGTCAACATTGTAAGCGACAAAGTTGTAAGTTTGTCCTGAAAAGCTAACTGATGCACCGTGAGTCAAGTGACCACCTGCTGCTAAGTCCATTCCCATAACAGTGTCTCCTGGCTCAATCAAGGCCATGTAGGCAGCACAATTGGCCTGGCTTCCTGAGTGTGGCTGAACATTAGCAAATTTTGCACCGAAAATTTCTTTAGCACGTTCAATAGCTAAACTTTCAACTACGTCAACGCATTCCGTACCGCCATAGTAACGACGGCCTGGATAGCCTTCAGCATACTTATTGGTCAAAATAGAACCTTGAGCTGCCATAACAGCTTTAGAAACAACGTTTTCAGACGCGATCAATTCGATATTATTTTGTTGGCGTTTTTCTTCAGCTTGAATAGCATCCCAAACCTCTTTATCGAAGTTTTTAAAGTCAACTTTATCAAAAATCATATGCGTTTCTCCTTTATTAGTGCTTGATATAATGGTTATGCGACTTGTCAGATTGGCATCCCTAGTGTTAGCAAAAAACTTATATTTGAATTTCTTAGATATAAATGATGGTTTAAATATGTGAATGAACCTATTCATCTACTCGAAACATTCTTCAATCCTCGAATTCAATTTCAGGTATTTCTTTTTGAATGAGCTCACGACTTATTGCACCTTGACGCAAAATCCGCGCTTTCTGTCCAGAAAGGTCCAAAATCGTTGAATCAATGCCTGTCAAGGCTTGGTCGTCCTCAATGCCAGGCAAATCAACTGAAAATTGTGCCTGGATGTCCGAAAACTTCTTGCCACTTTCATTTCCTGAAATGTTGGCGGACGGTCCAATAAGTGGACCAGTCTCAGAAATCAATTGTAAGGTTTTTACGTGATTAGGTACACGGAATCCAACAGTATCCAGTCCAGAATTAACCCAAAAAGGAACATTGTCATTCGCTTTTAGGATAATCGTTAGCGGTCCTGGCATAAACCTATTATACAGTTTTTCCAGAAAAAAGGGTGTATTTTGACTGAAAAAAATAATATCGTTCAGATTTGAGACATTTAAGTTCATTGCCTTGTCCCTAGGGCGCTGTTTCAACTGATAGACACTATTGACCGCCTCTTCATTTAAAGCTTGGGCAAACAGTCCATAGACTGTTTCAGTGGGAAGAACGACAGCCCCTCCACTAGTTAGAATTTTTCGGAGTTTATCCATTATCATCCGCTACAACCTTTCTATCCTGTCCAAATTGGTCTTTGAGGACTCGAATTCGCTTTTTGGGGAAATGCAGAGTAAGTAAGTCGGTTAGGTCTTGCCCTTGTTTATAGCCAATTTCAAAGTAGAGTTTTCCATTTTTCTTCAAGAATGCCCCTGCTTGCTCCGCAATTTGTCTATAAATAGCCATGCCGTTTTCTTCCGCAAATAAGGCCAGATGGGGCTCAGAAGTCAATACATTGAGCCCAACTTCATCTGTGTCATCTTGCGAGATATATGGTGGGTTGGAAACAATGATGTCAAATTTCCCTGTCACAGCTTGCAAGACATCCGATTCTAGAAAGTGGACAGAGACTTGGTTATTTCTTGCATTTTCCTGAGCCACTGCTAAGGCATCCTCTGAAATATCCACCGCTACCACTTCCCAATCAGGTCTAGCTTTTGCAAGGGAAATAGCTATGGCACCGCTTCCTGTACCGATGTCTAAGATACGCAAATCTGCTCCAATATTTTCCTGCAAAATCAAATCGACTAATTCTTCCGTTTCAGGTCTTGGAATCAAGACTCGCTCATCTACCACGAACTCCAAGCCATGAAAATCAGCCTTGCTGATAATGTATTGGGCAGGTCGGTGCTGGGAAAGTTGCTGAAAAATCGCATCAATCTCTTCTTTGTCAGTCGGTGTGACTTCCTGACGGAGCAGGAGGAGAAATTCCGTAAAGTTCAATCCCTTTAAGCCACGAAAGGTGAAGGACAGGGATTCTGCCTCTTCACCGATTGCGACTAATTGTTCTTCGTATGCTGCAAATAATTGAGCGTAATTCATTATTTGTTAAGCTCTTCTAGTTTTTGCGTTTGATCGTAGAGAACAAGGGCATCTACGACTTCATCCATCTTACCTGACAAGATAGTATCCAGCTTTTGCAAGGTCAAGCCGATACGGTGGTCTGTCACACGGTTTTGTGGAAAGTTGTAGGTACGGATACGCTCTGAACGGTCACCTGTACCGATAGTTGATTTACGCTCTGCATCCTGCTCATCTTGGGCAATCTGTGCAAAGTGGTCCGCAACACGGGCACGGATAATTTTCATTGCCTTTTCACGGTTTTTCTGCTGGGTCCGTTCTTCCTGCATTTCTACCTTGATGTTGGTTGGCAAGTGAACGATACGCACGGCAGTTGCAACCTTGTTGACGTTCTGTCCACCAGCACCAGATGCGTGGTAAATATCGACACGAAGATCTTTTGGATCGATGTCATATTCCACTTCTTCAACTTCTGGCATGATGAGAACGGTTGCTGTTGAGGTATGGACACGACCTTGGCTTTCTGTCACAGGGACACGTTGGACACGGTGAGCTCCTGATTCATACTTGAGTTTTGAATAAACGGATTGACCAGAGACCATGGCAACCACTTCCTTGATACCGCCGACACCATTATAAGAAGCCTCCATGACTTCAAAACGCCAGCCTTGACCTTCTGCATACTTTTGATACATGGTCAAAAGGTCTCCAGCAAAGAGGGCGGCTTCATCACCACCTGCGGCACCACGGATTTCCAAGATGATATTTTTGTCATCGTTAGGGTCTTTTGGTAAAAGAAGAATTTTGAGCTTTTCTTCGTAAGCCTCTTTATCAGCCTTAGCTTGTTTAAGTTCTTCCTTAGCCATTTCCTCCAGGTCAGCATCACCAGAAGATTCCTTAATCATCTCTTCTGCATCGACAATATTTTGAAGTACAGTCTTATATTCACGGTAAGCTGTAACCGTATCACGAGTTGCAGATTCTTCCTTAGATAACTCCATAAAACGCTTGGTATCGCTGACTACATCTGGGTCAGACAACAATTCACCAAGTTCCTCATAGCGGTCTTCCACCGCCTGTAATTGATCGTAGATGTTCATAATTTTAAGATATTAAGGGCGTTAAACGAACAAAGCAAAAATAGGAGTTTTGACGAAGGACGAAAGCGTCCTAGAAAAAACTATCTTTTTTGCACAGTTCGTAGCCCGTATTCGATTCCTTTCTAAATATTTGACCGAACACACTTCCAGTTAGCTTGTAGGGCGTGTTCAATTCCTTTAAGATACAAAGCCCGTTAAGCAAGCACAGTCAAAATAGGAATTTTGACCAAGTGTTATAAACACTTGGAAAAATTATCTTTTTGACACAGCTTGTAGGGCGTGTTCAATTCCTTTCTGTAATATGTAGGTCATGAAACAGGCACAGTTCGTAGCCCGTATTCAGTTTTTTCTAAAAATTGTTTGGAATGAAACTCACGCTAAAATTTCTTTTACGTACATTCAGTCCATTAACTAAATGATTATTTTATTTCTGGTGAAAAATAATGTTTGCGACAGACAGGAATGTAGGTTTCATTGCCGCCAATTTGGATTTGTTCTCCTTCATAAGTAGGTTTTCCATCCTGCGTTCTCAAAACCATTGTCGCTTTTTTAGAACAATATTGGCAGATTGTTTTGATTTCATCTAATTTATCAGCCAATAAGAGCAAATGTTGGGAACCTTCAAACAGTTCATTTCGAAAATCATTTTTAAGACCGAAAGCCATAACAGGTACATCCAGTTCATCTACAACACGCGCAAGAGCATATACATGATGACGTCGAAGAAATTGAGCTTCATCAATCAGAACACAATAAGGTCGGGGTTCCATTTTTTCGATAAAAGCAAAAATATCCATCTCATCGTCAATAGCTACTGCTTCACGTCGCATGCCAATTCGACTGGATACAACACCAAATGCATCACGGGTATCAAGCGCAGATGTCATGATAACAACAGGTTTTCCTTGTTCTTCATAGTTGTGGGCAACCTTGAGAATTTCAATAGTCTTACCTGAGTTCATTGTCCCATATTTATAATATAATTGAGCCACTTTTCTCATTCCAATCTTAAAATTTCACTCCTTTCATTCTATCATAAATTGGAGTTTATGGGAAATAGAAAAACAAGCTCAA
>OCVT010000378.1_pt1 | contig 17960 bp, 13 predicted proteins | sample 1539111 | NCBI WGS metagenome assembly OCVT01 (sample SAMEA3991482, study PRJEB22521) | metagenome | biome: anthropogenic terrestrial biome; feature: sewage plant; material: raw primary sludge | place: Sweden | collected 2012-09-26 | reverse complement strand
ATTTTTGGTCATATGCAGTCAATTTTATCACAGGTGCCGTTTCAGGACAAGACGGGGGCATTTTGTCCTCAACAATCACCATTGCCGAACAATAAGATTGATTGCCCTGCATATCCGAAAGGATGTAATTCAACTGTTTGCCATTTTTGCTATCCGATGGAGTAAACGTCTGCCCATATTGCTCTTTCACGGTCACAAGGCCACAATCATCCGTTCCAAAATAAGAAGGATCTTTGGTCAAAAGCACCTCCACACCCGTAAACTGACATTTTTCTGCGGTTACATACATCGTTACCGTATCGTTTTTAGCACATACGGGTGGATGGTTTTCCGTGAGCACCACCTTGGCAGGACAAGTATAAGAACCCACACTTATCCAATGCTTAGAGCTGCCCGTCACTATATAAGAAAAAGACTGGGCCGTGCACGGAGTCAAACTTTCCAAATCCAAATTTTCAGCCGTCACATTTGAATTAAGCTGATTCCATCTCTCTTTTTCTCCAAAGCAACCATCATTGAGATAAGTAGATTCTCCTGCCGATATTGATTTGTTGATAATATTCTCCACATCCTCATCCTTGACCCCCTCTTTAGAAACTAATTTTATCAAAGGAGTGTCAACAGGGCAGGAAAACAAATCAACCAAAACAGTAGATTGACAAATTGATACATTTCCATGTATGTCAGTCAATTGGTAATTGACTGATTGAGGATCATCCGTATATACAATAGTACCATCCCGATCTTCATAAGATTGATGCGTGTTTTCGAACGTATATGAATTCTTTCCTCCCACATATTCCACCCCATTCAGAGCGCAGTTGTCCGACCCATAATGCAGCAATTTCAGAGCATCAAGCAAATCACTTTTGCTATATTCACAACTTCCAGCTACAGTCAACGCAATAGGAGTGTCCGGACAGACAGGATTTTGTGCATCCTTGACTGTCACCACTTGGTCACAAGGATAATACTTGTCTGCGGCATAGTAAATTCGCGTTTGTATGGTGTAAGATACGCCCGCTTCCAGCTGCGTGTTGACATCGGCCCGCTTCAATATCTGTCCGGAGGTGGTTTCACCTGTACAATACCAATACTCGTTCCTCAGCACCGTACCATTGATTAAGGATGGCTTATTGCCAGTAGAAATCTGAGTCAGCACTGTTCCTAAAGTAGTGGAGCACTCCCCTTCATCCACATCGAAAACCGCAGACGAAGGGTTTTCCGGATTACATTTCAGCGTCGGCGCCGCCCACACCGAAGCAGGCATCAGCAGAGAAGCCAAAACCAGCATCAACAAAAATCTTATCGCCCGTATATTACATATACGCGGCCCATATGTCGCACGTATATCACTTTTCATAAGCCTTAAATTAAATTGTAGTTCACTTTTAACTCGCCGTCCTCTTTTTTATCGGCATCAAGGAGAAAAACAGGTCTACACAAAAACACTCAAAATCATCATTGGAAAATCAACATAACATTTGTAATACTACATAACATCAAAAGGGGCTATCCAACAATATTCATTGGAAACAGATTCACTTTTTCTGCGAGCAAATTCATTTTCAACATCGCATCTTTTTTTCTTTTTTCACTTAACAAAGATGGCGTTCCCTTATATATCGTCACAAAAGTACTTCTCATGCAAGAAGAAAACAAGTTTTTGACCTGATTTTTGTCTAATAAAATTATACATTCATGTATAATTCAACAAAACATTATTGTATAAATCAACTTTACATAGTTGTGGAATAAAGATGGACATAGATGTAGAATGAATCAAGACATAGTTCCAATAACAAAATTTTTCAATCTTCCCATAATTTTAAGTTAAATTTTTCTCTAATTAAAGTTAATACCTATCAATATTCTTCTTATATTTGTAAGAATGAAACAAAGGACGATCATCATATTGGGCATATTCATGTCGGCCCTGTTCATTGGCCTGCTTTGCATACAAGCGAGTTACATCAGAGTGACCGCCGCCATGCGTCAGGAGCAGTTTGATGAGGCCGTCAGGAGGTCGCTGACGCAGGTGGCTCAAACGCTGGAAGAGCAAGAGTCGCTGCGCTACATCGACAGTTCTTTGCCCTATAAGCTCTCGTCCAGCCAGTCAGGTGACACCACCCACTTCAACGCCAAACAGATAGTGGCGAATGCGGACACCACCGACGTGTCATGCACGAGGGTAAAACCTCACGTGTTCATATCGACCAAACGCGGCAGCAACAACCTGCAAGAGGCCTCGCGCGTGATACAGAACCGACTGCGGCAACGCTATCTGCAAGAACGGTCACTGCTCGACGACATATTGATAAAGATGCTGTGCGAGCCCTACGACAAGCCTTTGGGAGAGCGTATCAACTTCTTGCAGCTGAATGAGATACTGGACCGGGAGCTGGACTATAACGGACTGAACCTGCCCCACTACTTCAGTGTCATCAACAAGGAGGGTGAGGAGGTATACAAGAGCAAAGTCACCAAGGACAGCCGCACCGATGAATATTATACCCAGGTGCTGTTCCCCAACGACCCCGACCCTCAGGCCAACTACCTGAAGGTGTATTTCCCCACCAAGGAGAACTACATACACAGTTCAATGTCGCTGCTCATTCCATCGTTCATCCTCACTGTGCTGCTGCTGGCCGTGTTCATTGTCACGCTGTGGATCATCTTTCACCAAAAACAGCTGTCGGAGATGCGCACCGACTTTATCCACAACATGACGCACGAGCTCAAGACACCTGTCTCCTCCATCTCGCTGGCCTCACAGATGCTCAACGACCCCGACCTGAGCAAGTCGCCCGCCATGCTGAAACACGTGTCGAACGTCATCAGTGAGGAAACCAAACGGCTGAGCCAGCAGATAGAGAAAGTACTGCAAATGTCACTGCTTGAGAATGAAAATTCTGCGCTGAAGCTGACAGAGGTGGACCTCAATGAGCTATGCCTCAATGTGGCTGAGAACTTTGCTCTGAAGGTGGAAGCCAAAGGAGGACACATAGAAACTGAGCTGGAGGCTGACGACCCGTTCGCATGGGTTGACCAGGTGCACTTTACCAACATCATCTACAACCTGATGGACAACGCACTAAAATACAGCAAGGATGCGTTATTACTAAAGGTGAGGACGGAAAACGAGGGGAAAGACAGCATCAGCATCAGCATCGAGGACAACGGCATCGGCATCAGCAAGGACGACCTGAAGCACATCTTCGAGAAGTTCTACCGCGTACCCACCGGCAGCCTCCACAACGTCAAAGGCTTTGGTCTCGGATTGGCCTATGTGCACAAGGTGGTGACCGACCACAAAGGCAGCATACATGTGGAAAGCGAAATAAACAAAGGAACAAAATTTACGATAACGATACCCTTAAACTTAAAAAAGTAAAATATGGATGAACAAATAAAAATCTTACTTTGCGAAGATGATGAGAACCTGGGTGCCCTGCTACGCGAGTACCTTCAGGCAAAGGGGTGTGATACCGACCTGGCACAGGACGGAGAGGCCGGCTACAAGGCATTTACAGTGAACAACTCGTACGACATTTGCATATTGGATGTGATGATGCCCAAAAAGGACGGATTCACGCTGGCTCATGACATCAGACAAATAAAACCTGATGTTCCCATCATCTTCCTCACCGCCAAGACACTGAAATCGGACATTCTGGAGGGATTCAAGGTAGGCTGCGACGACTACATGACCAAGCCATTCAGCATGGAGGAACTGCTATACCGCATACAGGCCATCATGCGACGGGTAAAAGGCAAACAGAACGACAAGGGCAGTTTCTACAAGATGGGCAAGTTCGGCTTCGATACGCAAAAACAGTTGCTCAGCGCTGAAGGCATACTGCCTATCCGGCTCACCACCAAGGAGTCGGAGCTGCTGGCGCTGCTTTGCGAGAACTCCAATAAGATACTGGAACGCAGCTATGCGCTGAAAAACATCTGGGTGGACGACAATTACTTCAATGCCCGCAGCATGGATGTCTACATCACCAAGTTGCGCAAGCACCTGAAAGCGGACCCAAGCATCGAGATTATCAACATTCACGGCAAGGGCTACAAGCTCATCATACCAGAGGCCGCCGATGGCAATGCCAAGAAAGGATAAGCACATATTTTTTTCCTATCTTTGCAAGATTTAGCTCACAACAAAACAGAGAGGATGAAGAAATTAGTCATTCTATTGTGTATGGCCATAGGCAGCACCACGCTACCCGCACAAAAGACCATCACCTATACACACCCCGACAAGATGTATTACGACGGCCGCGAGATGTACGACCTGAAGCAATACACCAGTGCCTTCCGCTACTTCGACAGCTATCTGCAAGACAAGGCCCCCGGCGAGCTCAACCCCTACTATAGCGAGGCTGAATACTACATAGCGTGCAGCGCCTACTATATGGGACGGGCCGATGCCTACGGGAGGCTGACTGCCTTCTGTTCCGACTTTCCCGTATCGCCCCACAACAATCAGGTACATCTGATGCAAGGCATACTGCTGTGCGAACGTGCCAAATATCTGGAGGCGGCTGATGCCCTGGCACAATGCGACCCCAAGGCGATGGACAAGAATGACCGCGCCGAATACTATTTCCGCTACGGATTCAGCCAGTTGCAGTTGCAAAACTATGACCAGGCCCGCAACAGCTTTAACCAGATTGACAAAAACGACTCCAGATATGGTGCCGGCAGCCAATATTATGCCGCCTACATAGACTACCAGCAGCAAAAGTATGATGACGCACTGCCCGTATTTCTACAACTGCAAAGCAATCCTGCCTACTCCGACATCGTTCCTTATTATATAGCGCAGATATACTATGCCAAAGGAATGAACGACAAGGTGCTGGAATATGGACTCGACATTGTGGCCAAACACCCCGACAACGAGAACAATGCCGAGATATTCCGTCTGATTGGCGAAAGCTATTTCCAGAAGAAAGACTACGACAACACCATCAAGTATCTGGGCACTTACGAGCAGCGGGTGGCCCGCATCTACCGCAACGACGTGTATATGCTGGGCGTAGCCATGTTCAGCAAAGGCCAGTACAAGGAGGCGGCTGAACGGCTGCAAAAGGTGACCGCCATAGGCGGCGATGCCCTGACACAGAATGCCTATCTCTATCTGGGTAGCTGTGACTTGAAACTGAACGACAAAAATGGTGCGCGGCTCGCTTTTGAGGCCGCATCAAATGCTGATTTTGACCGTAACGTAAAGGAGGAGGCCCTCTACAATTATGCCCTGGTGGTTTACGACCAGTCCTACTCGCCTTTCAACGAGTCGGTCACTGCCTTCGAGCGTTTTCTGAACGAATTTCCCGACTCCAAATATACCGAGAGCGTGTACGACTATCTGGTGAACGTGTATCTCACCACCAAGAACTATGCCGCCGCTTATGCCTCCATACAGAAGATAAAGAAACCGTCGGCCCGTATAGTGGCAGCCCGTCAGCGAGTGCTCTATTGCCTTGGCATACAGCAGTTCAACATCGGCAACATGGACAGCTGCATCACCTACATGACGCAATCGATAGCCGACCGCAAGAGCGACTATGACATTGAGGCGCAAAGCCTATTCTGGCGGGGCGAAGCCTACTACCGCACGGGCAAATACACCCAGGCAGAGACCGACCTTGAAGATTTTTTAGGATGCACGGGAGCCCATGCCACCAATGTGTTCAATCTGGCCCACTACGATATGGGCTACTGCGACTTCTCGCAAAAGAAATATGCCAAAGCCTTGCAATGGTTCCGCAAATATGTCAATCTGGAGAGTGCCAACAAGACCCTGATAGCCGATGCCAACAACCGCATAGGCGACTGCTATTTTGCGGCACGCGACCTCAGCAATGCCGAACAGAGCTATGCCAAGGTGTATGCCCTCAATGGTCCAGGTGCCGACTATGCCTGCTACCAACGGGCCTTCATACAAGGTTTGCAGAAGAACTATGACGGAAAGATAAGCACCCTGCAAAAGATGCTGCAATCATACCCGCAGTCGGAGTTCCGCCCCGATGCCATGTACGAGATTGGCCGCTCGTATGTGATGCTGAACAAGAATGAGAAAGCCATTGCCGAATACAATGAACTGAACAAGCAATACTACCACCACCCGCTGGCCGCAAAAGCCCGCCTGCAGACTGCCATGCTGTATGACGAGATGAATGAATATGATGCCGCCATCAAGACTTACAAGCAGATTGTGGACTTGTCGCCTAACAGCGACGAGGCCAAAACAGCCCTCGACGGACTGAAACAAATCTACTTTGAGAAGAACGACGTGCAGGGATATGCCGACTATGTGTCCACTCTGGGCGGGCTGGCACAGTTCTCGGCCACCGAACAGGATTCACTCACCTTTCTGGCAGCCGAGAAGGTGTATATGAAGAGCGATTGGGCCAATGCCATCAAGAGCCTGCAAAACTATACCAGCAAATATCCTAACAGCGTGTTCAAGGTGAATGCCCACTACGAGATAGCCCAAAGCTACCGCAAGCTGCAAGACACCACCAATGCCATCAAGGAGTTTGCCATTGTGGCTGCCATGCCTGGCAACTGGCAAGCCACGCAGGCGCTGATACATTTGTCTGACCTGCAATACGGCAGCCACAACTACCAGTCGGCAGCCGCCAGCTACAAGCAGCTGCTCACCGTAAGCCAGAAGGCCGACATACGGCTCAAGGCTCTGACAGGCACCTTGCACTGCTACAACAAACTGGCCCAGTACGACTCCACCATCAATGCCGCCACCGCCCTCATCAGCAGCCCTAGCATCGACCCCGCCGCTACCCGTGAGGCTTACTACCTGCGTGCCAAGGCCTACGAAAAGAACAACACGCTCGACAAGGCACTGGCCGACTACAAGGTGCTGTCGACCAACTGCATGGACGAATATGGCGCCGAAGCCGAATACAGAGTGGCCGAATATGGCTACCACAACGGTGATGCCGCTGGTGCCGAAAAGGAGATTTTCGCCTTCATCGACAAAAACACACCGCACCAGTATTGGCTGGCCAAGGCTTTTGTGCTGCTGTCGGACATCTACATCTCGCAAGGCAAGGATTTTGACGCCAAGCAATATCTGCTCAGCCTGAAAGAGAACTACAAGGACAACGCTGAGATTAATACTGAAATAAAAGCCAGACTGGACGACATAAACAACCGGGAGGCCAAGAAAGTGAAAAAATGACGCACAACTCTTTTTATATCATGAAACGAGCACTCTTCATCATATCGGGACTACTGCTTTGCATGGCTTCAGCTCAGGCAGCAACGCCAGTGGCCAAAGGCAAGACGAACACCCCCAGACAAGACTCCGCCGCAACCAAGCCGGCCAGCACGCCTGCCAAGAAAACCGCAACACCACAAAAGATTGCGGTAAAGCCCGACACCGTGACCCGCAACATTCAGATTGTGAAGGAATATACCCCCGACATCAAGGAGGCCAACAAGGTGAACACACAGCCGGAACTGAAAGATGCCAGCGGCAAAAAACAGACGGTGAACTACTCAGTTTGGACAGCCCCCAAGACGCTCAACAACGACAGCGTGCCCACCCTTGACTATGCGCTTCCCAACGCAGAGGTACGCGCCGACCTGAACAAGGGATTTGTGAAACTGGGTGCGGGCAACTACACCTCCTTTCTGGGCGAGGCCTACCTTCCGCTCTATTCTGACAAACGGAACCTGTTTGACCTGTATGGTCGGCACAATTCGTCGTTCGGCGACGTGAAGTTTACCAACAATCTGTATGACGGACTGAAAAAAGACTTTGAGACGAAAGGCCTTGTAAACGATAACTACTGGCGCGGCAGCTACCTGCGCAACAGCCGGCAAAAAGAGATGAGTTTCTACGCCGATTTTGGCTACAACCGATTCGACTATTATGGCTACGAGGGGGGCGAGGACACCTCCCGTGGCAACTACGACCGCAAGCAGGCCTTCACCCGGTTTGACATAGGCGGACGCTACCGCACCAAGGAGTTTGTGGAGAAATGGAGCTACGATGCACAGCTCAACTACCAGCTGTTTCACACCCTCGACAAACTGAACGAACACACCGTGCTGACGGCTGTCAACGTCAAATATAAAGTGGACAACGGTCTGCTCAATCTGGACGCAAAGATGTACAATATGTTTCTGGGGCTGCCCGACAGCAGTGCGCTATACAACTTCAAAAATGCTGACAACACCAGCAACAATACTGTAATTATTTTTGCACCCGCCTATCTGCTCAACGGCAGCAAATGGCAACTGCACATCGGTGCCAAAGGCGCCTTCTGCATGGGACAGGGCCGACTGGCCTCCATCTCACCTGACATTTACGGCAGCGCGGCACTGGTGCCAAAATACTGGTTCCTATATGCTGGAGTGACTGGCGAATACCTTATCAACAGCTACCGCAACATGGCTGAGACCAACCGCTATGTGGCAGCCGATACCCGCGCCGAGGACACCTACATACCTATAGACGTCTACATCGGCAGCAAGTTCAATCTGCTGAAGCGGATATCGCTTGATATCAATGCCAGCTACAAGGTTTACAGCAATCCCTACTTCTTTGTGGCCGACAGTATCGGTGGCCGCAAGTCCAGCTTGTTCAATGTGGTGTATGGCGAGAACGACGGTCTGCTGAGCGCAGGTGCCGCCATCAATGTCAACGTGCTGCAGAAAGTGGACTTCAGCCTGAAAGCGAAAGTGAACAAATGGGCGCTGAGCGAGGGCGAGACGGCTTGGATGATGCCAACCAGCGAGCTGACAGCCACCCTCACCTACAAGCCTACCAGCTATCTGCGCTTCAATGCCGCCTACAATTTTCAGGGAGGACGCGATGCCATGGCCGACAGCCAGAGCGTAAAGATGAACAACATCTCCGACCTCAGTTTCGGGGCCGTCTATCAGGCCATGAGCCGTCTCAATATATTTCTGAATCTGAACAATGTGCTGGGCAACCAATATGAATACTGGTATGGATACGCTTGCCAGCGCTTTAATCTGATGGGGGGACTGACCTTCACGTTCTGAGCCCATGTTTAACATCTTTCTCTTCGTTTTTCTGCTCTTTTCTTTCTTCATCGTTCGCGGCTTGTCATCTCTGATTGACCCGAAGGAAGGACGGCACACTGACGAGGGAAGGAGCGTGAACAAGCGTCTGATGCACTGCTCCGTCGGGGCCCTTATCGCCGCTGTGATGAAGAGCGACGGACAATGCACCAAGGGGGAGCTGGAGGTGGCCAAGACTTTCCTTAAAAAATGCAGCATGACGGAAAAGGACCAGATAGAGGTGCTGCACTATATCCGTTACTTCATCAAGACCAGCCGCAACAGCATCGGCTATTACACACAGCCCCTCTGCACATTCTGCACCTACCGCTACCGGCTTGCGCTGGTGGACACCCTCTATCACATTGCCACCGTAACCAACGGAATCAGCTACAACGAGTGGCAACTGCTGGGCGAGATTTGCGGGCGGCTGATGATAACAGCAATGGACCAGAACGACCTGAACCGCCATTACAACAAATATAGCCGGACCTCTGGCAACAGCAGTTCGTGGCAATACAGCCGAACGAATGGCGGACAATCGGGTTATCGCCAACACGCCGACACCCAGTCTGACCCTTCGGTCAAAAGCTGCTACGACACACTGGGACTGAAAGAGGGTTGCAGCATGGAAGCGGTGAAAAAAGCCTACCGAAAACTGGCCATGGTCTATCACCCCGACAAGGCACCTGCGGAGAAAAAAGCGGCCTACCAGCAAAAATTCATCGAAATAAAAAAGGCTTATGAATCTATATGTTCACATAATTGACGGCCCTGATACGGGCTGGTGGAAATCCATCTATCTGGTTATCTGCGCCGCTGCCGCCTTGTTCATCGTATACAAGAAGTGGAGGGAGCTGAAACAGATGAACAAGAAACAGAACGACTGGATATCACTGTCAGTGGGCGGGCTGACGGCCATAGTGATGCGCAGCGGAGGCTATATGGAAGAATCCAGCCTACTGCTGCTGAGGCAATTGTGCGGTGAACTGCAATTTGGCAACACCGACGCTGTGGTGAATATGGCACAGCATGTGTATGGACAGCCCCGCGTCAACAGAAGTTTCTACACCAATTATGTGAAAGTGTATCACACCTACCCGCACCGCTTATCGGTTATGAATACGATGTATCAAGTGGCAAAGACGGGCGGCAGCATCAACGAGGACACGTGGCAACTGCTGATGGAAATTGGCAACGAGCTGCTCATCACCCCCAGCGACCAGACGCAACTGGCTGACCGATACAATCAGTATCGGCGCATCTATCAAAGCCAACAGCAATATGGACAGCCGTCATTCAACGGCAACGAGGCCGACTACCGCACCTTGGAACTGCAACCTGGAGCCGACACCGAAGAGGTGAAAAAAGCCTACCGCAGACTTGCTATGGTTTATCACCCCGACAAGGCTCCAGCTGACAAGAAAGAGGAATATAAACAAAAATTCATAGCAATTAACGAGGCTTACGGACATTTGTGCGGAGAATAGCAGCAGAAAACAGCAAAGACAAGAAAAAAGGAATAGACAAACGCAAGCCTCAGTCTCTGCCATTCACCCGCCGCCGGGCTCTGAAGAACCAGACTATCAGCACCGCCGAACAGCACAGATGAGCACCCACCGTGGCAAGACAAGCCCCCGTGATGTTGCCCTGCCTGATGCAAAGGGCCGACAATCCAAGCGACACCACCGCCCCGCAGGCCGAGCTCACCACCAGCACACGCAACTGACCGAGGGCCGAGAAGTAATGGCCATAAACCTTAGCCGCCGATACCAGCAGAATGCCCGGCGACAACAGCAGGATAATCCACTTGAGAGAGACAAACTCCGGACCGAACACAAAGGTATAGACCTCCGACGGCAACAGCAGTGCCACCACCACACACACCGCCGACAACACCAGACTATAGACCGACAGCTGCAAGGTATCTGACACCGCCTTGCCGGCATCCTTGCGGTCGGGGTTTAGCAGATTGGAATACTGCACCAGCGAGATGCTGCGGCTAATCACCCAGATTGACTCCGACAGCGCCACCCCGATGGAGAACACCCCGATAGAGGCCAGACCGCAATAATAGGACAAAAAATAATAGGGCAACCTGTAATTGAGGAATTGCAGAAAAGTGCCCGTCTCCTCCTGTATGCCAAACAGAAAATTCTGACGGAAACATTGCCAGCTCCACTCGGCATGGAGACTGACCCCCTCTCGGTGCAACAGCACATGGCACACCAGCGTGCAGAGGGCGTAGGCCAGCACCTGCGCATAGAAATAGGCAAAATAGGACGGACAGACCGTATAGCGCAGCAACAGCATCAACAGCAGTGTCAGCACCGGCTCAAGCACAGTCACCACATTGTAGTAGGGCACTTGCTGACGGCCCAGAAAGACCGAAAGATAAAAGGTAATCATGCCCGAAAGGGTGGCCGCCACAAAGAATACCAGCGTGAGCAGTGGCGATGCGGTGCCCTGCAACAGAGGAGCCGCCAACGCCGACACACCGAAAGTCCATAGGCTGACTTGCAGCCACAGTTTGGCTGCCCCCACCCGTGGCGAATAGTAGCAGGCACTGCTGTTGGTGAAGATATTGCTGAAGATGGTGGCAAGACTCAGATTGGCCACATAGAGCGCAATGACACCCCGCCCCTCGGCACCCCAGAAACGGGCCGACAAAGCCATGGTGCCGAAACTGCCCAGCAGAATCAGCACCTTGCCCGCCATGGTGGTGAATATGTTTTGTACCGTCTTGCGCTCAACCATATCTGCAAAGGTAACATCTTATTTGTACCCAAATGCGCGACAATGAGAAATTATATTTACTTTTGCAGAAACAGATATTTTAAAAAGATGAAAGCAAAAGGATGGATAAAGAGGGCCCTGCTGGGCGTGATGACCTGTGGCATCATTCTGGCATCGTGCGCCAGCCGCAACCAGAAAGAGATGAAAGAACTGAGCCAAAAAGGCGTGCTGAAGGAGGGTTACATCATCAAGCAGGACAGCCTCCACCCCGACATCTACATCTACCAGTTCAACGTGGGCGACACTACCTATTCGGGACAATTCCATACTCCGACGGCCAAGAACGGCAACAAGATGAAATTCAAGAATGGCGACCTGATTGAGGTGGTCTACCTGAAAAACAATCCCAACGTGAACCGCCGATTCAACTGGTAAGTTTTCTACCACCCGCTTGGTCTACCCTATTAAAAAAATAAACTGCAAATGGAAAAACCGACTGACATACTGAACTTTGGTGCTCAACACACCACAACGGGACGGGCCTACATATCGGCCTACAACTTCCCCAAAAACTTCATTACCCACGACGCCTTTATCGGTGGCAAACTGAAAGGGAAATACTGCGGAGGCTTCGGTGCGCTCATCTATGCCGACTATGCCACATCTGAAATCGGGCCTTACAAAGAGCTCATCTTCATACCCGGCAAGTTTGACGTGGACGGTGAGTGCCGCTATGCCGCCACTAAGATATACGTCTCCACCCCAGCCGCCATCAACACAGCTGGCGACGGCTATTTCGGACCTAAGGAGGTAGCCACCTTCAAGGAAGAACAACTGAGCGACACCCTGATGCACCTGTCGGTACACAAAGGTCGCAACAGAGTGATTTCGGTAGAAATCGCCACCTGGAGTGGCATCCATTTCCCCCTTTCCACCAACGTAGTGTCGTTTCCGATACTACAGATGCTGAGAGGAGAAGAACGGCTACTGTGGCAATATGAGGGAGAATGTACCGCCACCATGGCGCGGATAGAATCCGTGTTGGTCCGCCCTGCCCTCTTCCCCGATGTTGCCGCCTTTTCGCCCCTCGCTTCCTTCTATTTTGAGTCTTTTTCGCTCAATTTTAAGCCTCAACCCATAGAAGAGAAGAAATAAAGGATTGCGAATGACCTTATAATATATTAATTATAAAGCATTTGCAACCAAACGAAAAATATTTTTAAAAATTTGTTGATTTATATCAATAAAAATTTGGCAGAATGACAAAAATGTTGCACATTTGTAGTGCAAACAAAACAGATAGATTTTTCATAGTTAAGGTTTAGGTTAAATGAGGTATAGGGACGTTGTGAAACGTCCCTATATTATTGTGTGCCTATACCATTCCGCATCATCCAACATTCTCTTACCATCATCCAACAATTTCCTACCATCCACATACCATCCCCAACTATCATTCCCAACTACCATCCCCCCCCTACCAGAGAACAGCCGAAAAAAAAGGAGCTGTTCCCACCAGGGAGCAGCTCCGCTTATCATTATAAAATAAATTGATCACTTCTTCTTACGGGTGATGCTGATTTCATCAACCAGCTCGCCGCCTTCAAACTCACCAACCTGACGGGTGCCGCTTGCATAGTCATAAGTGCCCTTGCCCTCAAACTTGCCAGCCTTGAACTCGCCATCGTAGCGGTCGCCAGTAATGAAAGTAAGGATGCCCTTGCCGTCGGGGAAACCATCTTTGAAGTCGCCTACATAGATGTCACCCGTAGGGTAAGTGTAAGTGCCCTTGCCGTCGCGCTTGCCGTCCTTGAAGTCGCCAATATATTTGGCGCCACTCTTGTAGGTGTAAGTGCCCTTGCCCTCAAACTTGCCATCCTTGAAATAGCCATCATATACCTCTCCATTTTCAAAAGTGTAGACGCCCTTACCATTGCGGCACTTGCCCTTGCACTGAGAAAAAGCTTGACTTCCTATCAGCATGAACGCTGCTGTCAGTAACAAAAATTTCGTTTTCATTCTTTTCCGGTTTTATATTCGGCTTCATTCCCCAAACAAACGAGCGTAAAGCTGAAACGAAGCAATGCAAATTTATAAAAAACTATGTATCAAATACATCTTTTTACAACTTTTTTTTGATGGTATCAAAAAAAGAGAAAAAAGGAGGCAGCACCCCCTGTCAGGAAATCCAATATCAGACGGACTTCGACATCCTTTTTTTCAGACATTCCTGAAAATCGGGATGGACGTGCAGCCGGCGCTCATCGTCAAAGACAGTCTGCAACAGATTTTTGAGTGAGTTGAGCGTCTGCATATCATACATTGTCTTGTCATCCTTTCTGTTAAAACTCTTTATCCAATGTTCATCGCCTCCCAGCATCAGCAATCCATCGTCGGTAAGTCCCACCAGCTCAATGTGGTGCAGCTGTCCCGAGTCCATCATAAACACTGGCTTCAGCAGCGGCAAAGCCCTCACTTTGGAGAGTTGTCGGGCAATCTCGTCCACCAGCACGCTGCCCGCGCACCAGCACTGCAAGGGGGTAGGATTCTCGCTGGCCATAATGGAATCAACCCCTGCAATCAGGTCCTCATCGAGCACCGTTATATCGGAAGGGGGAAAGAAAACGCGGCGCAACGGCAAGAGCAGCGCCCCGACAAAAAACACCGCCTCAGCCACCGCCAGACCGATGGTGATGTGTATTATCTGAGCGGCCGGCAGTCCCATCCACCCATGCACAATGGAATTGGTGGCAAACGTGTAAATGGCGAAAGCCCCCAATGCCCAGGGCAGCAAGCGCACACTCAGACTCTTGTTGGAACGGTCGCCAGCGCGGCCCGTCTCCCGTTTTTCTTGATTTTCTGTTCCCATATTTCCAATTTTATTTTAATACCCTCTCATATTATAGGAAAAGCGACTCGTCCGAAATTTTCGGAACAAGCCACTTTTATGGTAATTTAATGCACAAATGTATGAAACATTTTGGAAAAAACAAAATTCAGGGGAAGAAATCACGAAAAAGGAAGAAAAAAACAAAAAAAGCAGACGTTTCTTGCCACCTTTGCTGCAAGAAACGTCTGCTATTTTTTCACCTACGGAGAGAAAATCAGTCGGCGGGCGTGAAGTTCTTCACAATCCGCGCCTGCTCCTCATAGGTAGAGTTATAGAACCGCTGGTTTCTGTCCATCTTCTTGATGAGGGCCATTTCGTCAGCCGTCAGTTCAAAATCGAAGATGTCGGCATTCTCCTTGATATGGACGGGGTTGGTAGACTTGGGGAACACGATGTTGCCCTCCTGAATGTGCCAACGCAAAATAATCTGCGCGTTCGTCTTGCCATATTTGGCAGCAAGCTGACTGAACAGTGGTTCATTCAGCAGGTTCTGGTCGGCATGGCCAAGCGGAAACCAGCTCTCCACCACCGTGCCATAGGGCTGCATCTTCCGTTTGAGGGCGTCCTGCTGGAAATAGGGGTGACACTCCACCTGATGGGTAGACGGCAGGATGGCCGCCGACTCCAGAATCTCATCGAGCGTGCGGTTGCTCTCAAAGTTGCTCAGTCCGATGCTGCGCACCTTTCCGGCCGCCACCGCCCGTTCCATCTCCTTATAGGCGCCCACATAGTCGCCATGCTCCTGATGCAGCAGCAGGAGGTCAATATAGTCAGTGCCCAGGCGTTGCAGCATACGGTCTATGGCAGGGAGCGTCTTGCCCTCGCCATACTCATGCGGCCACAGCTTGGAAGTAATCCAGATGTCGTGACGGTTGATTCCGCTCTCGCGCACCGCCTGCCCCACGCCGCGCTCGTTCTGATAGGCATGGGCGGTATCGATGTGCCGATAGCCGATGCGCAGGGCTTCAAGACAGGCCACACGGGCCGCCTCATCGCCAGGCACAAGGTAAACTCCGAATCCGAATTGGGGAATGACGCAACCGTCGTTCAGTCTGATAAATGTCTGTTCCATCTTGTTATCGCATTAAATTTGAATAATCATGTCCCAAAAATAACACAAACAGACCAAACAAGCATTACCCGATTTACAGATAAATGTATGAGAATTACAGATAGACCGTCAGCGCTACTCCATTGGCAATCAGCGTCCCATCATAATGAGGAGGATGTTGATGTCGCTTGGCGACACGCCCGGAATGCGGCTGGCCTGTCCGATGGTTTCGGGGTCGATGCGGGCCAGTTTCTGTCGGGCCTCGGTGGAGATGGCATTGAGTGTGGAATAGTCGAACTTGCCCTTGATGCGGATACCCTCCAGCCGTTGCAGTTTGTTGGCAATCAGCAGTTCGCGGTCAATATAGCCCTTGTATTTTATCTGGATTTCGGCAGCCTCCACCACCTCGCCCTTGCACTCGGTGATGCGGTCCAGCTCCTCACGCAGGGCAGGCACACCCTCGGCCAGCAGTTCAATGGTGAGCTGCGGACGTTCCAGCAGGGCCACCAGCTTGCAGCCGTCGTGCAGCGGAGCCGTGCCATGCGCCTCCAGAAAGGCGTTGATATAGGCAGGCTTGACGGGGAATCGGTTGAAGAAATCTATCAGGCGGTCAATGGCCGCTTTCTTGCGCTCATACAGCTGCATACGTTCAGGAGTGGCCAGTCCCAGCTCATAGCTCTTGCGGGTAAGCCGGGCATCGGCATCATCCTGACGGAGCAGGATACGGTATTCGGCACGGGAGGTGAACATACGGTAAGGCTCATCCACGCCCTTGGTCACAAGGTCATCAATCAGCACCCCGATGTAGGCCTCGTCACGTCCCAATGTGAGCGGCTGTGCGCCATGGCAATACTGATGGGCATTGATGCCGCCTATCAGTCCCTGCCCCGCTGCCTCCTCATAGCCCGTGGTGCCGTTCACCTGCCCCGCCATAAAGAGGCCGCCTATCACCTTCGACTCCAGCGAATGGGTCAGCTGGGTAGGGTCAAAAAAGTCGTACTCAATGGCATAGCCGGGGCGATACAGCTGCACGTGCTCCAGTCCCCTGATGGTCTGGAGGGCCTCAATCTGTATGTGCATGGGCAGCGACGACGAGAATCCGTTGATGTAAAACTCCTGCGTGGTCTCGCCTTCGGGTTCGATGAAGATGGGGTGATGGTCCTTGCCGGCAAAGGTCACAATCTTGGTCTCGATGCTGGGACAATAGCGGGGACCGATGCTCTTGATTTGTCCGTTGAAGAGCGGCGATTCGGGCAGTCCCTTGCGCAGAATGTCGTGGGTGGCAGGATTGGTGGCGGTGATGAAACAGCTGCGCTGCTTGAGCGGACGGGGCTGGAAATCGAGGTAAGAGAATTTGTGAAAATCCTCCTCGCCCTGCTGTTCGGTCATGACGCTGAAATCGATGGTGCGTCCGTCCAGTCGGGCGGGGGTGCCGGTCTTCATACGGCCCGTATGGATGCCAAGACTCCGCAGTTGCTCGGTGATGCCATAGGCAGCCGGCTCGGAGATGCGGCCCGCCTTTATCTGCACCGGTCCGCAGTGAATCAGACCCGAAAGGAAGGTGCCTGCGGTGATGACCACACTCTTGGCATGAAACACCGCACCCATGGCCGTATTGACGCCAGCCACCGCCCCATTCTCCACAATCAGGCTGATGACCATGTCCTGCCACATGCTCAGGTTGGGAGTATTTTCAAGCAGGCTGCGCCATTTCTCGCTGAATTTCTGGCGGTCAGACTGTGCCCTGGGGCTCCACATGGCGGGGCCCTTTGAGCGGTTGAGCAGTCGGTACTGAATGGCGGTGAGGTCAGTCACGATGCCGCACATACCACCCAGCGCATCAATCTCGCGCACAATCTGTCCCTTGGCAATGCCGCCCACCGCGGGGTTGCAGCTCATCTGGGCAATCTTGTGCATATCGATGGTTATCAGCAGCGTTCTGGAGCCGAGATGGGCAGCGGCCGATGCGGCTTCGCAGCCGGCATGGCCAGCACCCACAACTATCACGTCAAAATCAAAATTCATCGTATTCCTTTCTGTATTAGGCTGACGGATGCCTCCAAAACGGGCACGCGCCACCATCTGCAAAGTTCGGAAAAATTATTGAGAAACGGGAGAAATCAGAATGGTTCCTACACAAGTTCATATTTTCAAAAATAGAAGTACGTAATTTCAAAATAGAAGTGCAAAATAAATATTAGAAATCAGGTATAATGCAGC
>OCVT010000377.1_pt1 | contig 17962 bp, 15 predicted proteins | sample 1539111 | NCBI WGS metagenome assembly OCVT01 (sample SAMEA3991482, study PRJEB22521) | metagenome | biome: anthropogenic terrestrial biome; feature: sewage plant; material: raw primary sludge | place: Sweden | collected 2012-09-26 | reverse complement strand
AGTCCGTTGCCGCCGTTCTGGTTTTCGCCTACGGCTCCCCATTTCTTCTTGATAGCTTTGCCTGGTATGTCGATGGGATGAACGAGCACGGCCAGCGCGTTCTTTCCCTTGTCGTTGACAAAATCGGTGATGTCTATGTCGTCGTCGGCAAACATTCCGTTCATGGTGCTCACCAGATGACCGTTGAGCCAAATCTCGGCGCGGTAGTTGATGCCGGCAGGATGGAGCCAGATATGCCGGCTCTTGCCTTTAGCAGGCGTGTCGAACTCGGTACGGAACCAATAGGTATAGAAGTCGCGCCCCACATCGTCGATGTCTGGAATCTTGTGTTCACTGAGCTTGTTGTTTGTACCATAGTAGGGATCGGGGTAGATGCCGTCCTTGACCAGTGAGGTGAGAACAGTTCCGGGCACAATGGCGTCTAGCCAGTCTGACGTGTCATAGTTTGGCAGTGAGAGTTGCTCGGCCGTAGCTTTCGTGTCGCCGGCCTTACACATTTTCCATGTGTAGTCGCCGCCGTGTACGAGTCTTGAATCCAGGTAGGTACGGTCTGCCGGTCGTCCTTGGTTGATGCTCTGCGCCGTCAGAGGGGCAGGGCAGAGGAAAACCTGAAGTAACAGGATGATTAGTGATAGGTAACGTAAAGTCTTCATAATGGTTTTATATGTTGGTAGATAAGTAATGCAAAGATAGCGATTTTTTTTGTATACCTCCTCTTTTATCTAAAATTCTATGTTTGATCTTTCCGTGTTTTAAAATTAAACATTATCTTTGTCCTGAGAAAAAGGAGATAGCAGTATCTCTGACATCAAATATTCTGATTATGCGCATACTGATAGTAAACACGAGCGAGAAAACGGGCGGAGCTGCCGTGGCCGCCAACCGATTGATGGAAGCACTGAAGAACAATGGCGAGAAGGCTAAGATGCTTGTCCGGGATAAGGAAACAGACCAGATAACGGTGGTGGGCTTGCCCCATCATCTACTGTCGCACTGGCGCTTTCTATGGGAACGCTGGTGCATCTTCTGTCATCTGCATTTCTCACGTAAACATCTCTTTGAGATAGACATTGCCAATGCAGGCTCAGATATTACTTCGTTGCGCGAGTTCCGGGAGGCTGACATCATCCATCTGTCGTGGATTAATCAAGGAATGCTGTCGCTGAAGAACATCCGTAAGATTGTGAACTGCGGAAAGCCGGTGGTCTGGACCATGCACGACCTCTGGCCGGCAACGGGCATCTGTCATTATGCACGCAACTGCTCGGCCTTTGAGGCTGGCTGTCACCACTGTCCGCTATTGCCCGGAAGAGGTACCGATAATGACCTTTCAAGAAAAATATGGAATCGTAAGCGTGCCCTTTATCAGCAAAGCAATATCCACTTTGTGGCGTGTAGTCGCTGGCTGGAAGGGAAAGCACTACAGAGCGGTCTGCTCGCAGGGCAACATGTGGAGAGTATTCCGAACCCTATTGATACGCATGTCTTTCACAAGGGTGACCACAAGGAGGCCCGTCTGTGTGTCAATCTGCCTGCTGATAAGCAACTTATTCTCTTTGTCTCACAGCGTGTCACCGATGAACGTAAGGGAATGGCTTATTTCTCAGAGGCCATTAATAAGTTGGTAGCCGAGCATCCTGAGATGAAAGATCATGCAGGTGTGGCGATTCTCGGAGGACATTCCGAAGAAGTGGCCGACCAGATACCTCTTCCGGTTTATTCCTTGGGTTACGTCAGCGACGAGAAGATGATTGTCAACATTTATAATTCGGCTAATGTGTTTGTGTTGCCATCTTTGGAAGACAATCTTCCGAATACCATCATGGAGGCCATGGCTTGTGGCGTGCCGTGTGTGGGATTCCGTGTGGGAGGTATCCCTGAGATGATAGACCATCAGCAAAACGGCTATGTAGCTAAGTTTAAGGATGTGGACGACTTGGCTCGTGGCATATATTGGGTGCTCTGCGAGGCCGATGCCCAGACACTGAGCCGGCAGGCCATCCGTCATGTAACCACCAACTACTCTCAGACAAGTGTGGCCATGCGCTATATAAAAGTATATAATCAAGTCTTGACACGTAAAAACTATCATTTGTAAGAAAATGAAATTCACCATAGTAACATGTACCTATAATGCCGAGAGTGTCTGCGAGAGAACTTTTGAGAGTGTTCGTGAACAGAGGTATGCTGATGTAGAACATCTTATCCTTGACGGAAAATCAAAAGACCAGACCGTTGCCATGGCTTCCAGGTATAAAAAAAGAAACGAAGAAGAGAAGAATAGCCATGATATTGTTGTCATCTCCGAATCCGATAAAGGCTTGTACGATGCCATGAACAAGGGTATTCTGAGGGCTACGGGCGATTATATCGTTTTCCTGAATGCGGGTGATGTGTTCCCCTCTACAGATACCTTGGAACAGATAGCTCATTGCGTTGACGAGAAAGAACCGCTTCCCGGTGTACTTTATGGCGACACGGATGTTGTGGATGGCGATGGACATTTCCTGCGTCATCGCCGGCTCGTCCCTCCTGCCCATCTTTCCTGGCGTTCTTTTCGTCAAGGAATGCTCGTCTGTCACCAGGCGTTCTATGTGCGTACAGACTTGGCTAGGGAGACGCCTTACAATCTTTCTTATCGTTATTCGGCTGATGTGGATTGGTGCATTCGTGTCATGAAAGAGGCTGAAAGAAAAGCATTGCCGCTGAGAAATGTGCATCGGGTGATTGTGAATTATCTGGATGGAGGCATGAGCATCAAGAATCATCGGGCTTCTCTGAAAGAGCGTTTTGCGGTGATGCGTAGTCATTATGGTCTTATTCAGACTCTGGGTATGCATGTATGGTTTATACTCCGCACAGTTATGAAGAAATGAAGCTCCGGTCGCCGAGACCGTCTTCGTATAAAGGATTTTGCCGGTTGCCAATCAAGTGGTATGATATGGAAGATCGGCGTATAAGGTTTCTTTATAGTTCCTTGAGATGTAAAAAGTACAGATTCGGCGTCGATTTATGTTTTAATAACAGAATATCTTTTGTGGCTTTTTAAAAATATTCTATATTTGCGGACTATAAATCTTTTAAATAAGCAGAATATGAAAAAGTTGATTTTGACAGCAGTTGTAGCATTGGCTACTATGACAATGGCTAATGCTCAGAGTGCAAAAACAGTGACTAAGAAGGTCGCAAAAACAGAGCAGTGCGCAAAATGTGATAAGACAAAACCTTGCGAATGTGCAAAAACAGGTAAGCCATGCAAAGATGCTAAGATGTGCAAGATGACCTCGGCAAATATGAATTGTGCTTGCAAGAATGGTAAAGCTTGTAAAAAAGGCAAGGCTTTGGCAAAAGGACACAACAAAGCTCATAAGGCTCCGGTAAAGAAATAACAGGTTAGCGTAATCTTTAAAAAAACAGCCCGTCAGAATAGACTATTCTGACGGGCATTTTATTTAATTGTTTGGTAATATTATAAGTTATGAATATTTGATGATTTGACCTTTTCGGACACGTGCATTCTTACCGAAATGATTCAGCTTGCAGAGATTTTCAACCGTAGTATTATACTTGCGGGCGATAGAGTAAAGCGTTTCACCGGATCCCACTTGATGGTATTGCACCGACGCATTAGCATAAAGATCTTCCTGATGGCTGTTTCTTGAATTGGCTGATGCGCTATGAACTTCATCTTCGGAATATCCGCCGTTGCCAATCTTACCGCGAATACGGCTGGCTTCAGCCGATTCTCTGTTATATGTATTGCTGTTAAATGTATATGTATTGCCTGTCACATCCTGTGCGCGGAAGTCGAACATAAGTGCCGGATTTAGTGCTACGCCACAAAGACGCGTTTCAAAGTGTAAGTGAGAACCGGTACTGCGGCCTGTATTTCCGCCGAGTCCGATCACTTCACCGGCATGTACTTCCTGATTTTCAGAAACGAGTTGCTTGGAGAGGTGTCCATAGATGGTTTCCAAACCATTCGGGTGGCGAATGACAATGTATTTGCCGTAGCCGGCGCCTTCGTATCTTACGATGCGCACTTTGCCGCTGAATGCAGCACGGATAGTATCACCAATATATACTTTGAGGTCCAGTCCCTTGTGTTGGCGTCCCCAACGGTAACCGAAGTTGCTGGTTACGACGCGACTGGTAGTGGGCATGCAGAAATTATTCAGGTTGATGGTAAACTTATCTGGAAGCTCGGAGGCTTTGTGGGCATACTTGTTATCCCAGTCTTCGTAGAGTTCTGCAGCTGGTGATTCTTGCTGCTCACGTTGCGTAATACTTTTTACCATTAACGTATCCACGGCCTTCATCTTTCTGTCGATAGGAGCCTGACGAGCCAAGAAATCTTGGGCGGCAACAGGCATAGCTGTCGAAGTGAAGAGTATTGCAATGGCGAAAAACTTAAATGTCTTCTTTATCTTCATATCTTTCTTTTAGGTTATAGGTCTTTACGAAATAAGTTCATTATTTCTTCTATAAGAAGCTATTGAACGCTACAAATGTTCAATAATTCATCAAAAGACGCTACAAAGATAACAAAAAAATGGCAAAAAGGTTTCACTCTTAACAGATTTTATTTCCTGTTTAACACACATGAAAAGGTCAAAATCTAGTGTCCTGCCTTTGTTAATAGTGTATTAAGCCGTTTTTATATACTCTTGATAAAGATACTTGAATGTTAAATAAATTAAAAGAATAGCTTTACTTATTCTAAATCAAGAGCTCCTTTGCTGAAAATATGAAGAGGGGGAATAATTCTGTAGCCTGCCTTTTTCCTGAAGTTTTTTGTTTGTGGCCATCATGCAGGCTGTTTGTAGGATACATTCTTCCTGTTTAGGAAATGGCCGCCCAGTTGATATTGGTCTTGCGAAGTTCCTTCAGACGGTTCCAGAGCAGAGCATACTCGGGCTTTTCGCCAGTGGAGTCAGCGTCAATAATCTTCTGTGCCTCGTCGCGTGCCAACTGTACAATCTGTCCGTCGCGGGCGATGTCGGCAATCTTCAGGTCGAAGGCAATGCCGCTCTGCTGGGTTCCCTCAAGGTCACCGGGTCCGCGCAGTTTCAGGTCGGCTTCGGCAATACGGAAGCCATCGTTGGTGTCGCACATGATGTCGATGCGCTTGTGGGTCTCCTCTGATAGTTTATAACCGGTTACGAGGATGCAGTAACTCTGGTCGGCACCACGTCCCACACGTCCGCGAAGCTGGTGCAGTTGTGAGAGGCCGAACCGTTGGGCATCGAGGATGACCATTACCGAGGCGTTGGGGACATTCACGCCAACTTCAATGACGGTGGTGGAAACGAGTATCTGGGCCTCACCACTGATGAATTTCTGCATTTCCGCGTCCTTCCGGGCCGGCTTCATCTTACCGTGTACCTTACTCAGCTTAAACTCCGGAAATACCTGGGTGAGCGTCTCGAAGCCCTCTTCGAGGTTCTTCAGGTCCATCTTCTCGCTTTCCTTGATGAGCGGGAAGACGATGTAAACCTGCCTGCCGAGATGTATCTGCTGGCGGATGCCGTTGTAAAGGCTTGTCAATTGGGTGTCGAACTTATGAATGGTCTGTATGGGTTTGCGTCCCGGTGGTAGTTCGTCGATGACGCTCACGTCCAGATCACCGTAGATGGTCATGGCCAGTGTTCGCGGAATAGGCGTGGCCGTCATCACCAGCACGTGGGGCGGGTTCTCGCTCTTTCCCCATAGCTTGGCTCGCTGGGCAACCCCGAAGCGGTGCTGCTCGTCGACAACGGCCAGTCCCAGATGTGCAAACTGCACCGTGTCTTCTATCACGGCATGCGTTCCGACGAGTATTTTTACGTCGCCGGTGAGAAGCCCGTCAAGAACCTCGCATCGCTTTTTACCCTTTACGACACCAGTGAGCAGTTCCACCCGTATCGGCAGGTCACCGATGAACTCGCGCAGGGTGGTCAGATGCTGCTCTGCCAGAATCTCCGTGGGTGCCATGATGCAAGCCTGATAGCCGTTGTCGATGGCAATGAGCATTGCCATCAGCGCCACAAGTGTCTTGCCGGAGCCCACATCGCCCTGCAGGAGGCGGTTCATCTGTCGGCCGGAATTCATGTCGGCCCTTATCTCGTGCATCACATGCTTTTGCGCTCCAGTGAGTTCAAAGGGCAGATGCTCGCTATAGAAATCATTAAACAGCTTGCCCACGTGCGGGAAGACATAGCCGCGGTATTTGCGGCGGTGGTCGCTGGCGTACCTTAATATATTCAGTTGTACGTAGAACAACTCCTCGAACTTCAACCGTAGCCTGGCCCGCTGTGTGTCGTCGGCCGTCTTCGGATAGTGAATCAGGCGCAGGGCACGGTCGCGGGAGATGAGATGAAGTGGCCCGGTGATATAGGGGGGCAGCGTCTCGGACAGAGGTGAAGAAATCTTCTCCAGCAGCGTCTTTTGCAGTTTCTCGATGGTACGCGACTGTAGCCCGCTGTCTTTCATACGCTCGGTGGTCACATAGTAAGGCTGCATGCCCATCTCGGAGAGTTCCAGCTTGGCTGCATCTTCGATGTCAGGGTGCGCAAACTGATACCGTCCACCATAGACGGTGGGCTTTCCGAAGACAATATATTTCGTGCCCACTTGATAATTGTTGTAGATGTATTGTGCGCCATGAAACCAGACTAGGTCGACCACGCCGAAGCCGTCGGAGAAATGGGCCACGATGCGTTTCTTGCGGCCGCCCATGGAGAATTCCTCGTAACTCAGGATCTTGCCTTCTATCTGCACGAAGGGCATGTCGCCCTGCAACTCGCTGATGGCATAGATACGACTTCTGTCCACATATTTATAGGGATAATACTCCAGCAGGTCACGCCACGTGCGGATATTGAGCTCCTTGTTCAATATCTCCTTGCGTCGCGGGCCTACGCCCTGCAAATACATGATGTCCTGGTCTAATATATCGTACATATGAAGTTGCTTCTCTGTCATGTTCTTGTGAGAGGGCGGACAGCTCGTGTCTTATTGCGGTGACGGGGAGGTCTTACCGGCCGGCTGCCCCTTGTCGGAAAGTGGCGAAGCCAACAGCGCCTCGGCTACAGCCATGTCGAACGGCGTGGTAATCTTGATGTTCTCGCGATTGCCCTCTACCATCTGTATCTCGCAGCCTAGGGCTTCTACCACCGAGGCATCGTCGGTGAACGACGCCTGATAAGGACGGTCGAAGGCCTGTCTGACCAGTGAGAGGTCGAAAGTCTGGGGCGTCTGAACCACACGGTAGTCGCTGCGCAGTACATTCTTGCCGTTTCCCTGCCGGTCCACATAGCGTAGGGTGTCGGTGACGGGCATTACGGGGATGCAGGCATACTCCTCTTTCGCGGTCTCGAAGCATCGGCTGATGACCTCCGTGGAGACGAAGGGGCGCACGCCGTCATGGATGCCTACCACGCCGTCCTCGTCGTCGGGGATAGCGGCTAGGCCGCTCTTCGACGACTGAAAGCGAGTGTCACCTCCGTCGACGATGGTGTGGTTGATGGTGAACTGATGCTTGCGGCACAGGTCGCGCCAGTAGTCCTGCTGCTCGTGAGGCAGCACCGCGATGATACGCAGATCCTCGCTGTAGGCGCGGAACCGCCGGATGGTGTGCATGAGAATCGGTTCGCCGGCGATGGGCAGAAACTGTTTGGGTATTTCGTTGCCCATGCGTGTGCCTTTGCCACCGGCTACGATGATGATATAGTCCATGGGCAGCGTCTTATGCGTTGATGAGATGCAGGAACTGCATGCCACCCATGAGTTGTCTGACTTTGTCTTCAGGAACGAAGAACGACAGAATTTGATAAGCGTAAGGTAGTGTGGCGGCCGGTCCTTCACCCGTGATGATATTGCCGTCTATGGTGTAGAGCTCGGCTGTATAGTCGGCGCCGTCCATGTATTTCTCGAAGCCGGGCGAGCAGGTGGCTTTCTTGCCGCGCAGAATGCCCAGAGAGCCGAGTACCATCGGTGCCGCGCAGATGGCACCCACGCGCTTACCGCTTTCAAACTGTTTCAGAATGGCTTTGCGCACACCCTGATGCTCATTCAGGTTCACCGATCCCGGCATGCCGCCCGGCAGCATGAGCATGTCGGCATCGTCGAAGTCGGCGATGTCTTCAAACTTCAGGTCGGCCTTGATGGTTATACCATGTGAAGACTGTACGTATTCGGAGCCCGTCACGCTGACGGTCTTGATGTCTACGCCTCCTCTGCGGAGGATATCTACAGGAGCCATGCCTTCTATCTCTTCGAAGCCATTGGCCAGAAATTCATATACCTTTGCCATTGTTCTTTTTGTTTAAGGGGTCTTTTATTATTTATTGTTGCGTGTGGGGAGAAGTCTCTTCTTTTCCGGAGACGGTAACCCGTCGCAAAGTTAACCATTATTTGTTGTTTCCGCAAGTCAGTCCCGTCAAATTGACGGGAAGGTTAGTGTTACTTAACTTTTCTTGCCGGTCAGTGGGCGGTTGTTGCCAAGGCTGGCGGGATAAGTCGGTTACATTAGTCCTTGTCGTGTTGCTTGTCGCTAATGCATCTTCCTCGTCATGTTTTTGTGCGGTCAGTCGGGCCCGGCTGAACTCGCAACCGCAGTATTGCTGATTGTAGAAGTTGTTGAGTTTCAGTAGCTCGCCCCGTCGCACCTGTAGGCCGCCCTTACGCCAGTTCTGCTCCCAGAATGTAATCGAGGGAAAGGTCGCCGTGGCCTGTCTCCCGGCGGTATTGATTTGGTCGATGTCTTTCCAGCGCGAAGAGGCGAGCGTCGTCGTGAGAAACGTGAACCCGCCGTCGGCCGCATACCGGGCTGCGTGCGCCAGCCGGAACTCAAAGCAGCGCGTGCATCGGGCGCCCCGTTCGGGCTCCTGCTCTAATCCTTTCATTTGCCGAAGCCATGCCTGATGGTCGTATTCGTCTTCCACGTAAGGCACATTCTGTTCCTTCAGAAAACGCATGAGCTCATGTTTCCGAATGTCATATTCCTCCTGTGGATAGATGTTTGCGTTAGAGAAGTATACTGTGGGCATCATTCCGTTTCGCAGCATGCATTCCACGATGGCGGCAGAACACGGTGCACAGCAGGCATGAAGCAGTACTTTCGCCTCTGTCGGCGCACTTCCGTCGGGCAGTTCCAGTTGAATCATCTTGTATTGCTCCTTTGTATTTATTTTCATTTGTGGTCTTTTTCTTATCGCAAAAATACATCAATTATTGCAGATGGCAAAATATTCGCGCGAAAATCGCAGGAAATGAAGAATAGATGAGCCAAGGAGAAGGGTGGCTGCCATCAGATAGTGATGTGCGGAAATCATCGATAGACGTTGAAAGAAGAAAGTCTGTGAACGGGGAAAAGAAATGCGGGCGATGGTAGAACTCTGTGCTTATGGGGTGATGCCTCAATGTGATCAGGCTTCATGTGTGGTTCTGTATTATAAAACGTCACCTTTGGAAAGGTAAAGTTGTCTATTTTACTCACAAAAGTATAACTTTACTTTTTGGTCTGAGGCGATTTTTCTTTCTGATAGCTTATCTTATGCAATACTGGAGAATATCCGCCGGCCTGTGACCCCCTTCTTCCATTTTGTGAAAGGGCATTATCTGACCGATGTTTCGGCTTCCTTGCCACATTTTCGTTTCTTTTTATCTTAATATCGGAATTTTTGCTTATTTTTGTCGGATAATAGACATCCCGGCACATCTGCCTGTCTGTAAGTGAACATATAAGCAAGAAAACATGACACAACGCAAACTCCGTTTCGCCCTTTTCGGTAATGAGTATCAGGCTAAGAAATCGCAATCCATACAGAAAATACTCTCGTATCTGTCGGAGAAAAAGGCCGAAATTTATATCGACCGGCCGTTCTGTGACTTTCTGACCAAGCAGCAGAATATAGATGTGCAGACCACAGGCGTGTTCGATGAGTATAATTTCGATGTGGACTACGTCATCTCCATGGGTGGTGACGGCACGTTCCTGAAGGCGGCCAGCAGGGTTAGGGCCAAGGGAATCCCTATCATTGGCATCAACATGGGCCGGCTGGGCTTTCTGGCCGACGTGCTGCCGAGTGAAATTGAGCGCGCGCTCGACGAGATTTATGCCGGCAATTATAAGCTGGAGAAGCATGCCGTGATACAGGTTTCGGCAGAGGGCGAGTCGATAGAAGGCAATCCGTTTGCCCTGAACGATATTGCCCTGCTGAAACGAGACAACGCTTCGATGATTTCCATTCGCACTTGCATCAATGGTGAATATCTGGTGACCTATCAGGCCGACGGTCTCATTGTGTCCACTCCTACGGGCAGCACGGCCTACAGCTTGTCCAACGGCGGTCCCATCATCGTGCCGCGCACCGGTATCATCTGCCTGACGCCAGTGGCTCCGCATAGTTTGAATATCCGGCCGATTGTTGTCAAAGACGATGTCGAAATAGAGATGACGGTAGAGAGCCGTTCGCACAATTTCCTTGTGGCTATCGACGGTCGTAGTGAGAAATTATGCGAGGGCACCAAACTGACAATTCGTAAGGCTCCGCACGAAATCAATATCGTCAAGCAACACAACCAGCACTATTTCTCTACACTTCGTGAAAAGATGATGTGGGGAGCTGATACAAGACAATAGAACGTCCACTTCTCATCACTCTCAGGGATGATGGATGAGGAATGAGAGATGAATGATGAACCCTCAACGGTGCAAGCCTGATTGTGCCTTATGTATAGAGCATTGTGAATTAAACATGGTGCATTGTGAGTTAATATAACGATGGAGATAAAAGAACTACTCCGCATTCCGGAATTCAAATATACGGTCAAGGTAATCATGAGATGGCTGTGGCAGGCATGGCGTGGTAACCAGTTGCAGGCCATGCTCAATGCGGGCATCGGACTGATGGACGTAGTGGTGAGCCTGGCTCAGGTATGGGCGGTGAAGCATGCCATTGACGTCGCTTCTGGCGTGACCGGCGGTTCCGTCTATTGGGCTGTCGGCATCATGGCTCTGCTCGTGTTGTGCAGCTTTTCTCTGAACATATCTGGCATCTGGGTGAGAAACATTCTGGGTATAAAGGCTCAGAACCGGATGCAGCAGCGAATGCTCGACCGTATTCTGCGCTCCGAGTGGCATGGCAAGGAGACGCGCCATTCCGGCGATGTGCTCAACAGGTTGGAAATGGACGTCAACATGGTGATAACGTTCCTTACGGAGACGATTCCCAACACCTTGTCGGTGCTGGCTTTGTTTCTTGGCGCTTTTTTTTACCTCTACTCCATGGATAAGATGTTAGCCTTCATCATCATTGCCATCATCCCCATCTTCGTGTCGGTAAGTAAGATCTATGTGAGGCAGATGCGCCGGCTCACGCGTAGGGTGCGCGATTCCGACAGTAAGGTGCAGAGCGTATTGCAGGAGACCATTCAGCACCGCATGCTGATAAAAACACTGGAGAGCGATTCGGTAATGGTCGACAAACTGGAAGATACGCAGAGTGAGCTGCGGCATAACGTGGCGAAGCGCACCCTTTTCAGTGTCTTCTCCAATCTGATTCTGAACCTAGGCTTCTCACTGGGCTACCTCGTCGCTTTCTTGTGGGCGGCAATCCGTATGTCGGGCCATACGCTCACGTTCGGTGGAATGACCGCCTTCCTGCAGTTGGTGAACAAGATACAAGGACCGGCGCGTGACCTTACCAAGTTGGTTCCGGCCTTCGTCAATGTATTCACGGCTGCCGAGCGGTTAATGGAACTAGAGGAAAACCCACTCGAAGAGCAAGGAGACCCGATAGAACTGCATGCGCTGTGCGGCGTCAGACTCAGGAATGTGTCGTATGCCTATGATGAGGAGGACGGGAATGTGATAGACCACCTGAACTTCGACTTCTATCCCGGCAGTTGTACCGCCATACTTGGCGAGACGGGTGCGGGCAAGACAACGCTTGTGCGTATAATTCTCGCATTGATACATCCGCAGTGTGGCTCGGCGGAAATCTATAATAAGCGCGTTGCGAGGGAACTCTCTCCGCGCCTGCGTTGCAACTTCGTGTACGTGCCGCAGGGCAATACGCTGATGAGCGGCACTATCCGCGACAACCTGCGGTTAGGTAAGCTGGATGCTACGGATGAGGAGATGGCCGATGCCCTGCGCAATAGTTGTGCCGACTTTGTGTTTGGTTTCCCCGAGGCACTCGATACGATATGTTCCGAGCAAGGCGGAGGACTGAGTGAAGGACAGGCACAGCGCATTGCTATTGCCCGCGCGCTGCTTCGCGACCGGAGCATTATGCTCTTCGATGAGGCTACGAGCGCCCTCGACCCCGAGACCGAGCGGCAACTGCTGCATAATATTCTGACCAACCACGACAAGACGATTATCTTTATAACTCATCGTCCCGCCGTGGTGGACTATTGTGATCAGACACTTAAAATAGAAAAAATATAATATCAGATGAGAAAAATAATTCTTTTGACAGTTCTCCTGTTGAACTGCACAGTGAACATGATGGCACAGGAAGACCTGGATGCAAAGTACGGTGCCGAACTGCTCAAACCGGGCACCGAAGCACCCGACTTCACCCTGCGGGCCTTGCTTGGGGAAAAACTGGAACTGAGCAAAATGCGTGGTGGATATGTGGTGCTCGACTTCTGGGCGTCGTGGTGTGGTGATTGCCGTAAGGATATGCCGGCCATGAGTGCGCTGTCGAGAACCTATTTCGATAAAGGCGTGCAGTTTGTAGGCGTCTCCTTTGATACCGATTCGGCCGCCTGGTATAAGTGTGCCACGGATGTCTACAAGCTCGTGGGCACTCAGGTAAGCGAACTGAAGAAATGGAAAGAGACGCAGGTGTCGAAGGATTATCATATCAATTGGATTCCGACCCTGTATTTGCTCGATCCGGATGGTAAGGTGGATCTGGCTACCGTGGATGAAGCGAAACTGGAAAAGCGGCTCCAGCAGCTGGATGCCGACGGAACGCTCGCCCGCTACCGTCTACAGATGCCGCAGTTCAAGGGTGGGCTCGACGCCTTTGTCAAGTTCATGCAGAACAACGTGAAATATCCAGAGGCTACTGAGAAAGCTGGCTTGCAGGGATGCGTCATTGTCGGGTTTGTGGTGACTAAGGATGGCTTGCTGCAGGATATCCATGTAGAAAGGTTCCAGCCAATAGACCCGCAGAAGGCGCTGACTGGTAATATGACAGTTGCCACACGTGAGGCGCAGATGCGGAAATGCGTGAATACACTGGAAATGGAGGCTATGCGCGTGGTCGGTAAAATGCCCAAGTGGGAATCCGGAATACGCAATGGAAAGGCTGTATCGGTTCACTTTAACGTGCCTGTCACCTTCCGCCTGCGATAAAAAGATAACCTCTGTGCAACTTTTTTATATCTTCTGTCGTCTAAGATAATGATGATACATTTAAAAGACATAAACAAAACATACTTTGGCGCCCAGCCGCTGCACGTGCTCAAGGGCATCAATCTCGATATCGAGGAGGGGGAGTTTGTCTCCATCATGGGGGCTTCGGGGTCGGGTAAGTCCACCTTATTAAATATATTGGGCATCCTCGACAACTACGATAGCGGCGAATATACGCTTGCGGGCACGCTCATCAAAGGACTCTCGGAGAAGCGTGCCGCCGAATACCGTAACCGGATGATAGGTTTTATCTTCCAGAGTTTCAATCTTATCGGGTTTAAAACGGCTGTAGAGAACGTGGAATTGCCGCTGTTCTATCAGGGTGTGAACCGCAAGAAACGTCATCAGCTGGCCATGGACTATCTCGACCGACTGGGACTGGCGCAGTGGGCGGGTCACTATCCTAACGAGATGTCGGGTGGACAGAAACAGCGCGTGGCCATTGCGCGGGCGCTGATTACCAAACCACAGATTATCTTGGCCGATGAACCAACCGGCGCTCTCGACTCTAAGACGAGCGTGGAGGTGATGGAACTGCTGAAACATCTGAACGAAGACGAACACATGACCATCGTCGTGGTGACCCATGAGAGTGGTGTGGCCAATGAAACAAACAAAATCGTACATATCAAGGACGGCCTGATCGGTGAGATAGAACAGAATCTTGACCACCATGCTAGTCCGTTTGGAATAAACGGAGTGATGAAGTAATGCGTAATGTATCATTGAACCGGCGTGATTAAATAATGTATAATTACAATTCATTATTGGATTCGTATCAATGAGAATAGTTGTGATAATCGGATTTTCTACCGCTCTCCCCTTGGGGTGGGTTGAGGATAGGTTTTTCTTTTCTAATTAAAATGAGAGATATTATCATCGAAATATGGTCTACTGCACGGCGGAATAAACTTCGCACTGCACTTACCGGCTTTGCCGTGGCATGGGGAATCTTCATGCTCATCTTCTTGTTGGGTGCCGGCAATGGGCTGATTAACGCTCAGTTGGCCAACTCCGATCGTTTCATGGACAACTCGATGATGATATACGGCGGACTGACCTCGAAAGCCTATAAAGGTTTCAAGGAAGGCAGGCAGGTGACGCTTCGGGAGAAAGACTTGGAGACCACGCAAACAGACTTCAAAGCCAATGTGGACGACGTGGGCGCTCAGCTGCAACAAAGTGGCGTGACCATCAATAAGGGTGAAAACTACGTGAGCAGCAGTCTTGACGGAGTGTATCCGAATGAAGACGAAATAAACAAGATAGAAATGCTTGATGGCCGTTTCATCAACCAAGAAGACTTGAAGCAGACGAGAAAGGTGATCGTCATCAGTGAAGACCAGGCAAAACAACTCCAGCCCCAAGATATCCATTCGCTGATAGGACAATATGTCAAGATAGGCAACTTTGCGTTTTGTGTGGTGGGTATTTACAAATCGGATCAGAGTAAGATGAACTCTGATGCTTATTCGGCTTTTTCCACGGTACGTACCATATACAATAAGGGTGACGAGGCAGGAAACATCGAGTTCTCTTTTCATGGACTGGAGACAAAGAAAGACAACGATGCTTTTGAAAAACAGTATCGCGCCCGCATCGCCAAAAACAACCATGCTGATCCCAGTGATGAGGAAGCTGTGTGGATATGGAACCGTTTCACGCAGGCCATGCAGATGAACACCGGCATCGGCATCATTCGTACGGCACTGTGGATAATCGGCCTTTTTACCTTGCTCAGCGGCATCGTGGGCGTCAGCAATATCATGCTCATCACGGTGAAAGAGCGCACGCGTGAGTTTGGCATCCGCAAGGCGATAGGGGCAAGGCCCTCGTCCATCCTTCGACTTGTTATCATTGAGAGCATCATCATCACCACCGTTTTCGGATACATTGGAATGGTGCTGGGCATTGCTGCCAACACATATATGGATGCTACCATAGGTCACATGAAAGTGGACTCCGGTCTGTTTCAGGCCACGATGTTCGTCAACCCGACAGTTGGCTTTAATGTCTGCATGGAGGCTACACTGGCAATGGTTATCGCCGGAACCATCGCCGGTCTGATACCTGCCCGCAAGGCGGCGAGGATAAGACCGATAGAAGCGTTGAGTGCGGAATAAACGGAATGAAAATGAAAATAGATCTGGATACCTATCACGAAATATTGGATACGCTCACGCGTAACAAGACACGCAGCTTCCTCACGGGGTTCGGCGTGTTCTGGGGCGTGTTCATGCTCGTAACCCTCATCGGTGGCGGTAAAGGATTGAAGCAGTTGCTGCAAAGCAACTTCGCTGGCTTTGCCACTAATTCGGGCATGATATGGGCGCAACCGACCACCAAGCCATATAAAGGATTGCGTAAGGGCCGCCAGTGGAGTATGGTCTACAATGATGTGGAACGCCTGCGTCGTCAGGTACCTGAACTGAATACGGTGACTCCGATGCTTTCTCACTGGGGTGCGCAGGTCGTGTTCAGTGATAAGAAGAGCAACTGCAACGTAAAGGGATTACTGCCCGACTATCAGAAGGTGGAGGCCCCGCAGTTGTTTTACGGCCGCTTCATCAACAGAATGGATATGTCGCAGTGCCGCAAGGTGTGCGTGCTGGGTAAGAAAATTTACAAGACGCTCTTCCCCGGCGGCGGCGACCCTTGCGGGCAGATGGTTCGTCTTGACTCCACATACTACAGTGTGATAGGTGTCGACTACAACGGCGGCAACATGAATATCAATGGTAGTTCCGAGGAGAGTGTCGTGATTCCTATTACCCTCATGCAGAAGGAATACAACCTGGGTGATACTGTCCACTTGGTCTGCGTCACCGCAAAGCCCGGTATTAAGATTAGTCAGATTACACCGAAGATGCGGGATGTGGTAGCGCGAGCTCATTTGGTAGACCCGACCGATGAGAAAGGCGTGATGGTTCTCAATACCGAGGTGCTCTTCGGAATGCTTGACAGCCTTTTCAGCGGCGTCAACTTCCTGGTTTGGCTTGTGGGTATCGGCACTTTGTTTGCCGGCGCCATCGGCGTATCGAACATCATGATGGTGACTGTGCGTGAACGAACCACGGAGATTGGTATCCGTCGAGCCATTGGTGCCACACCGCGTAACATCCTTGGACAGATAATTTCTGAAAGCGTCATCCTCACGGCCGTCGCGGGGATGAGCGGCATCCTCTTTGCCGTTGTCATCCTTCAGATGCTGGAAATAGGCAATACAACGGATGGCATCGTGGCCGCCCATTTCCAAGTAGGCTTTTGGACGGCTGTTGGTGCCGTGGTGCTGCTGAGCGTTCTTGGTGTGTTGGCTGGTCTTGCACCGGCCGCGAGGGCAATGTCCATCAAACCCGTGGATGCAATGCGTGACGAATAAGGTGTCATTATGAATTATGAATTAATAATATGAAGAAGTACATTAAATTTATTGTGGCGGGATTGATATTCCTGATATTTATCGGGACGTTTGTCTTCCTGTGGATGAAGTCGCAGCCGCAGCCTGTAGCTTATGAGGAGTTTACGCCGAAGGTGACAGACTTGAAAAAGACTACTGTGGTGACGGGTAAGATAGAGCCTCGCAACGAGGTGAACGTGAAGCCGCAGATATCGGGCATCATCACCCAACTGATGAAGCAGGCCGGCGATTTCGTTCAGCAGGGCGAGGTGATTGCCAAAGTGAAGGTGATACCCGATATGGGACAACTCAGCAACGCCGAGGCTCGCCTGCGTCTGGCTAATGTGAACGTAAAACAGTCAGCGGTAAATTATTCGCGTGAAAAGGTGCTTTACGATAAGGGACTTGTGTCTGCCGATGAATATGACAAAATCCATCAGAGTTACAAGCAAGCTCAGGAAGAAGTGTCGGCTTCGGAAGACAATCTCGAGGTTGTGCGCGATGGTGTGTCGAAGAGTAATGCCAGTGCCAGCTCAACGCTTATCCGCAGTACCATCACGGGCGTTATTCTGAATATACCTGTCAAGGTGGGCAACAGCGTGATTCTGGCAAACACCTTCAACGACGGTACTACCATTGCCAGCGTGGCCAACATGAATGACCTGATATTCCGTGGCAATATCGATGAGACCGAGGTAGGACAGCTGGTGACGGGCATGCCGATGAAGATAACGATAGGCGCACTGCAGAATATGCGTTTCGAGGCTTCGCTGGAGTATATCAGCCCGAAGGCTGTGGAGAGCAACGGAGCCAATCAGTTCGAGATAAAGGCTGCCGTGAGAGTGATGAAGAGTAATCAGATACGAAGTGGCTATAGTGCGAATGCCGAGATAGTGCTGGCTCAGGCCAGCCATGTGCTTACCATTCCGGAAAGTGCCATCGAGTTCAGCGGTAACGACACGTATGTGTACGTCATCAAGCGCAGCGGCGAGAAGAAGACCTACCAGCGCCGTAAGGTGAGCACTGGTCTGAGCGACGGCATTAATATCGAAATCAAGTCGGGCATCACGGAGAAAGACAAGGTACGTGGCCCGAAGGTCGTGAAGGATACCGAAGACAAGTAAAAGCACAAGAGATAAAACCATAGATAC
>OCVT010000373.1_pt1 | contig 18037 bp, 10 predicted proteins | sample 1539111 | NCBI WGS metagenome assembly OCVT01 (sample SAMEA3991482, study PRJEB22521) | metagenome | biome: anthropogenic terrestrial biome; feature: sewage plant; material: raw primary sludge | place: Sweden | collected 2012-09-26 | reverse complement strand
ATGCCGGGGCAGGTTTGGCCTCTGGCACTTGCGGCGCAGGCAGCGCCGTGGGCGGCACTGCCGATGGCGCGACAGCCGCCGGAGCAGACTGCGCCGCTACGGGCTTAACCGCTGTTTTTTTTTCAGCCAAGGCCGTTGCCGCAACAGATAACGCTGCGGTCGCGGTGTCGGTCTGCGGGGCTTTAAAGGCCAGTGGGCGCAGCAGCACCATGGTCAAACCGGCGTATTCGTCCGGGGCCAGCCCCAGTTCTTGCTGGCCATGCAGCGCAATGCTGTAGCACAGCTGAATTTCATCGGCGGGCATGGCCGTGGCCAAGGCTTGCAGCGCGGGGGCATCGGGGTCGGAAGGATCCAGCTCCATCCCTGGTACGGCTTGCAGCACGGCCATGCGCTGCAGCAAAGCGGCCAGCTCTTGCAGCGTACCGGCAGCAGAAATGCCGTGGATGCGCAAAACATCCACCGTCTCCACCAGCTGGCGACCATTGCCGGCGGCCAAGGCGTGAAGCAGCGCAAACACATGGCTGCGATCGACCGCGCCCAGCATCTGGCGCACGGTGGCCTCTTGCAGCTGCCCGCTGCCAAAGGCGATGGCCTGATCGGTCAAGCTGAGCGCATCGCGCATCGAGCCTCGGGCCCCTTGGGCCAGCAGGCGCAGCGCTTGCTGTTCAAAGGCCACGCCCTCTTGGGCCAGCACGGTCTGCAAATGCTCCAGCACGGTTTGCGCGGCCATAGGGCGCAAGTTGAACTGCAGGCAGCGCGAGAGCACGGTGACGGGCACTTTTTGCGGATCGGTGGTGGCCAGGACAAATTTCAGGTACTCGGGCGGCTCTTCCAGCGTTTTCAACATGGCGTTGAACGCGGTGTTGGTGAGCATGTGCACCTCGTCGATCATGAAGACCTTGAAGCGCCCCTGCACCGGCTTGTACACCGCTTGCTCCAGCAGGCTTTGCACCTCGTCCACCCCGCGGTTGGAGGCAGCGTCCAGCTCGATATAGTCGGGAAAGCGTCCGCTATCAATTTCTGTGCACGCAGGGCAAACACCGCAAGGCGTAGCGGTGATCGTGCCTTGCCCATCCGCACCTGTGCAGTTGAGCGACTTGGCCAGGATGCGCGACACCGTGGTCTTGCCCACGCCACGCGTGCCAGTGAACATATAGGCATGGTGCAGGCGCTGCTGCGTCAGCGCATTGGTCAGGGCCTGCACGACGTGCTCCTGCCCCACCATTTCAGAGAAGTTGCGGGGACGGTATTTACGAGCGAGCACTAAATAAGACATAGCCGCCGATTCTACGGTCTGCATGGACAGCGACCAGTCTATAATCGCGCCCTGACGGGCCTTCCCGCATGGGGAAGCGGCCAACCGGGTCAGGTGGGGAACCAAGCAGCCCTAACCGTGAAACCAGTGCCGGGAGCAAGGCTCGTCACCCTTATTCTTGCAATCAACGCTGCGAACCATTCGGTTGCGCAGCGTTTTTTTATCCCTGCCCTTGCAAATACGCCTGCACCCCTTGGGCCGCCCGCACACCAGTGGCAAAGCAGGCGGTGAGCAAGTAACCGCCGGTGGGCGCTTCCCAATCGAGCATTTCACCCGCGCAAAACACGCCGGGCAGGGTTTTGAGCATCAGGCCGGCATCGACGGCATCGCACTGTACACCCCCAGCGCTGCTGATCGCCTCAGCCAAAGGACGTGGGGCTTGCAAGGCAATCGGCAGGGCTTGCACGGCCTGGGCCAGGGCGATCGGGTCGTGCATTTGTTCTTTACTGAGCAGTTCGTAGAGCAGGGCCAGCTTGACACCATCCAGCCCCAAGCGGCTTTTCAGGTGACTGCTCAAACTGCGTGAGCCACGGGGGTGGGCAATGGCCGCCTGGATTTTTTCCGTGCTCCAGCCGGGCAGTAAATTCAGCGCAAACTGGGCTTGCCCCTGCTGCTGCAAAGCATCCCGCAAGCTGGCACCCAGCGCGTAAATCAGGCTGCCCTCCACGCCAGTGGCGGTAATGACGAACTCGCCTTGTCGCTGCAAAACGGCTCCATCGGCTGCGGCAACAGAGATCGCCACATTTTTGAGCGGCGCTCCGGCAAAGCGCTGGGCAAATAAATCCGTCCACCCACGGCCATCGCGCCCTTGCACATCAAAACCACAATTGGCCGGCTGCAGTGGCTGCAGCGCGACACCTTGACCCACCAGCAAGGCTTGCCAGGTGCCATCCGAGCCCAGTTGCGGCCAACTGCCGCCGCCCAAAGCCAGCACCAAGGCCTTGGCCTGCACGGGCTGCATCCCTTGCGCAGTGGCAAAGCAGGGTTGCCCTGCGTGGTTCCAGCCCTGCCACTGGTGGCGCATGGCAAAGCGCACGCCCAAACTGCGCAGGCGCACCAACCAAGTGCGCAACAACGGTGCCGCCTTCATATCGCTAGGAAACACCCGGCCAGAGCTGCCAACAAAAGTGGCAATGCCCAAATCCTGTGCCCAAGCCCGCAAAGCGCTCGGCCCAAAGTCTTGCAGCAACGGCGCAAGCCAGGCACTGGCGCAGCCATACCGGGCGACAAAATGGGCCAAGTCCTCTGAATGCGTCAGGTTCATTCCGCCTTTACCGGCAAGCAAAAACTTGCGCCCGGCGGTCGCTTTGCCATCCAGGACGAGCACTTGCCGCCCCTGTTCGGCCAATCGCTGCGCCGCCATCAGACCCGCAGGCCCTGCGCCCACAATGGCCACCTCACACGATAACGTTGGCAAAACAGTGGTCATTCCCCAAACCCATTTCAAAGAAGCAGCAAATCCAAAAAAGGGGCGCAGCATAGCGCCAGCGGCAAGCCCCAGCGCAGGCCTTGCTTTTGCGATAGCACGGCCACTTGCATCAGAGGTCACGCCCAACGCCAGCCTGCGGATTGATTTCTGTCACAATAAGCCCAATATTTTCTTGCCCGACGTGGTTCGGGTTTGGCCAGTTCAGCAAAGGATGACATTCATGGCAAGCGACCTCATCAAACACATTACCGATGCCAGCTTTGAAGCCGATGTGCTCCAACCCGGCAGCACGGTTTTGGTGGATTTTTGGGCCGAATGGTGCGGCCCCTGCAAAATGATCGCCCCAATCTTGGACGAAGTGGCCACGGCCTACCAAGGCAAACTGTCGATCGCCAAGATGAACGTCGATGAAAACCGTGCGATGCCGGCCAAGTTTGGCATTCGCGGCATTCCGACACTGATGCTGTTTAAAAACGGTGAATTGGCTGCCACCAAGGTGGGGGCTTTATCCAAAGCGCAGCTGACCGCCTTTATCGATCAGCAACTGGCATAAAACCCAGCAAAGCCGTTTCTTCTTTTTGGCCCATCTGCTAAAAAACAGGTGGGCCTGTTTATTTCCTGTCATAATTGAGCGCTGTTGCAGCCTGATCCACCGCTGCAGCACCAGCATCCACACCCACATGCGATCGCTGGCATCCCAAGCGGATATTCACCGGCGCTACGCCTCCCCCCTCTCACCTTTTTGCACTCCGCCCAAGGAGTATGTTTCATGCACTTGAATGAACTCAAGGCACTGCATGTGTCTGAAGTGGCCAAACAGGCCGAAGAACTGGGTATTGAAAACATTGGCCGCATGCGCAAGCAAGAGCTGATGTTTGCCATCATCAAAAAACGCGCCAAAGCCGGTGAACAAGTGTTTGCCGACGGGGTACTCGAAATCCTGCCCGATGGCTTTGGCTTTTTGCGCAGCCCCGATACCAACTACACCGCCAGCACAGACGACATCTACATCAGCCCCAGCCAAGTGCGCCGCTTTAGCCTGCACACTGGGGACATGGTTGAAGGCGAAGTACGCATCCCCAAAGACGGTGAGCGTTACTTTGCCCTGACCAAACTGGACAAGATCAATGGCAACGCTCCCGAGCACAACAAGCACAAGGTGCTGTTTGAAAACCTCACGCCGCTGTTCCCCAAAGAGCAAATGCGCTTGGAACGCGACATCAAGTCCGAGGAGAACATCACTGGCCGCATCATCGACATCATTGCCCCCATTGGCCGCGGCCAGCGGGCGCTGATCGTCGCCCCGCCCAAAAGCGGCAAGACGGTGATGATGCAGCACATGGCCCATGCCATCACCGCCAACAATCCCGATGTGCACTTGATGGTGCTGCTGGTGGATGAGCGCCCCGAAGAAGTGACCGAAATGCAGCGCACCGTGCGCGGCGAAATCATTGCCTCGACTTTTGACGAGCCAGCCACGCGCCACGTGCACGTCGCTGAAATGGTGATTGAGCGCGCCAAGCGCCTGGTCGAACTGAAAAAAGACGTGGTGGTTTTGCTCGACTCCATCACCCGCCTGGCGCGTGCTTATAACAACGTCGTTCCCAGCTCGGGCAAGGTGCTCTCCGGCGGTGTCGATGCCAATGCTTTGCACCGCCCCAAGCGCTTTTTTGGCGCGGCGCGCAATGTGGAAGAAGGTGGCAGCCTGACCATCATCGCCACCGCACTGATCGACACGGGCAGCCGCATGGACGAGGTGATTTTTGAAGAATTCAAAGGCACCGGCAACAGCGAGCTGCACCTGAGCCGCCGCCTGTACGAAAAGCGCGTCTTTCCGGCCATCGAACTGTCCAAGAGCGGCACCCGCCGCGAGGAGCTGCTGCTGGCCCCCGAAGTGCTGCAAAAAACGCGCATCTTGCGCCAATTCATGTACAACATGGACGAAATCGAATCCATGGAGCTGATGATTAAGAAGATGAAAGAGACAAAAAATAACTCCGAATTCTTCGAAGCCATGCGCCGTGGAGGTTAAAAAACGTCAAGCCTCATTTAGTTTGACTAAACGCTAGCAACACTTCATAGAATCAAGCATAACGTGATGTTAAAGACACGGTTATTCACCAAGGAGCATCTCTTATGCTTGATTTCTTCCGTCGTTTATTGGGCATCAAAAAAAAATCAGCACCCGCTACGGCCAACACCCAAAAAAAATTCGCAGCACTCAACGAAATAGCACCATTAAAAAATGGTGAAAAAAACGATAAAAATAAGAATAAAAAAGCGCAACAAGCTACAAACTCAATAGTAAAAGACACCGACTCTCCCAGCGCTTCTTTTGTCTGCCGCGAGCCCGTGCTGGATCGCAAAGAGCGTATTGCCGGCTATATCTTTGATTTGCAAGAGGCACTGCGCTCGCGCCTGCAAGGGCGCGAAGGCATGCTGCACCGCGCGTATGACGATGCGCTTTTGCGCAGCCTGTCGTCTTTAGGAATTGCCAGCTTGCTCGAGCACCGATTGGCTTTTGTCAATCTGACCCCGGCATCGCTGGACAACCCACTGATTTTGCAACTGCCTCCCCAAAATACGGTGCTCATGCTGCGCCCAGGCAGCAACCCCTTAGAGCCCGAAAAAATTCTCACCCAGCTCAAGGTGCTGGATAAAAATGGTTTTGCCTACGGTTGGGTAATTAGCAAAAAAGACTTGGTCACCCACCAAAAAACCTTGGCCCCGCTGGCACTGCGATCCAACTACATCCAGCTGGAAACGGCCAGCTTTGATGGCCGCGAAATTGAAGGCCTGCGCAAAGCGCTGACCAGCCGCCGCACGGTGCAGCAAGGCAAACTGCATTTGCTGGCCAATGACCTGGACAGCTTTGACGAATTTAATTTGTGCTTCGAGCGCGGCTTTGATTTTTTTACCGGCAACTTTGTCACCAGCCGGGAAAACTGGCACCCGCCCAAGAGCGATATCAACCGCATGTTGGCCATCAAACTGCTCAACCTGCTGCGCACCGACGAGGAGCTCAAGGTCATTGCCGACCAAATTACCGCCGACCCGATCATGACGTTCAAGCTGCTGCGCTACTTGAACTCGCCCGCCATTGGCCTGCAAAACCCGATTTTGACAATTGATAAAGCCCTGCTGATTTTGGGCCGAGAGCGCTGCTTCCGCTGGTTATCGCTGCTGCTGTTTGACATCAAGCAGTCCAACTTCCGAGAGCGTTTGCTCACCGAGCAAGCCCTCACCCGCGCCTTCTTTCTGGAAAGCCTGGCGGGGCTGGGCAAAGTCCCTAAAGACAAAGATGCGCTGTTCATTCTGGGCTTGTTTTCCATGCTCGATTTGCTCATGGGCATGCCCATGGCCGAGCTGCTGGAGCAAACCCAGCTGCCCGAAGCTTTGCACCAAGCCCTGCTGGGGCAGCCCAGCGAATTTTTAGCGCCGCTGGAACTGGCCAAAGCCGAGGACAAGCAGCACGCCGAAAAAATCCCGCAATTGGCCGCGGCCTGTGGTGTCAATGCCCTGCAAATTCTGGAGCGCACCATCGAAGCCCTGAGCAAAGCCCACACCACCATGTCTTTGCACGACGGCTAAGCGCCTGTTCGCAGAACGTGTTGCATGGCCCATGCAGAATTTTGATTTTTATTCATATAATCGCGGGCTTTTCTATGCGGCAAGTATTTTGGGTTATCGAGTTTGGCAAGGGTTGCCAAGCGCCCAGAGCGGCTACCGCACTTGGCTAAAGGAAGATCATGAAAGAAGGCATTCACCCCAATTACCGCGAAGTGCTGTTCGTGGACCTGTCCAACGGTTTCAAATTTGTGACCCGCTCGTGCGTAAACACCAAAGAAACAGAAACCTTTGAAGGCAAAGAGTACCCCCTGTTCAAGCTGGATACTTCGTCTGAATCGCACCCCTTCTACACTGGCACACAAAAATCCGTGGACAACATGGGTGGCCGTGTGGAACGCTTCCGCAACCGCTTTGGCAAAAAATAATTTTTTCCAAGCGTGATGCGCTAAGGCAGCCGGGCATCCTGGCTGCCTTTTTCTTTGGCCCATTCTTCCCCTCATCTTGCTGACCATGTCCCTGCCCACCCCTGCCATCGTTGCACAAAGCGCTGTGCGGCGCATTCCACGCAGCATTCTGTTGGTGCTGTGCGGTGTTTACATCCTGGCAGGGTTTGTCGGGCGCGCGCCTTGGCGCGAGGTGGACATGCAGGCCTTTGCCCTGATGCGGGCCTTGGCCCAGGGGCAGACCCACTGGCTGCAACCCCAATTGGGCCCCTTGCTGCCCAGCGATCCGGGCCTGCTCCAATACTGGCTGGGCGCATGGGCCATCCAGTGGCTGCCCGCAAGCTGGAGCAGCGATTGGGTCGCACGCCTGCCTTTTATGGGGCTGCTGGCACTGGCCTTGGCCTGCACCTGGAGAGCGGTGTACGGCTTGGCCCGCATGCCCAGCGCCCAGCCCGTCAGCTTTGCTTTTGGCGGTGAAGCCCACCCCAAAGACTACGCCTGCGCCCTGGCCGATGGTGCCCTGCTGGCCCTGCTGGCCTGCCTGGGCTTGGCCCAAATGGGGCATGAAACCAGCCACCGCCTGGTGCAGCTGGCCGCCTTGGCAGCCTTGTTTTACGCCGCCAGCAATCTGCGCTGGCAGCCCTTGCGCGCGGGGTTCGCTGCTTTTCTGGCCCCCCAGGCTTTGGCCCTGGCCGGTGCCCCAGAATTGGCGATGGCACTGGTCAGTTTGGTCATTGCCGGCCTGGCAGGCATCCAAACACCCAAGCTGCCCCAGCGCTTTACCTGGATGGCCTGGTGGGCCTTGGCGCTGGTATGTACGTTTACCTTGAGCAAGCAGCTCAACCTGTGGCATTGGAGCGCCCCCCTCCAGCGCGATTGGGCCAGTTTGGCGCGTTTGCTGACCTGGTTCAGCTGGCCCGCTTGGCCCTTGGCACTGTGGACGTTGTGGCGCTGGCGGCGGCAATTGGCCCAACCTTTGCAGCAACCGCATCTAACGATTCCGCTGGGTTTGTGGATTGCCACCTTGGCGGCCATGCTGCTCAATGAGGATCGCGATGGTGCGCTGCTGCTGACGCTACCGGCCATTGCCGCTGTGGCCGCTTTTGCCCTGCCTACGCTGCGCCGCAGCCTGGGAGCGCTCATTGACTGGCTGACACTGATTTTCTTTACGGTCAGCGCCCTGACCATCTGGGTGGTATGGCTATCGGTGCAAACGGGCTGGCCCGCCAAGCCCGCCGCCAACGTGGCCCGCTTGTCCGATGGCTACCAGCCGCCTTTTGAGCCGTTCGCCTTGGCCATGGCCTTGGTGGCTACCGCCGCCTGGTTGCTGCTGGTGGCCTGGCGCACCCGCCGCCACCGCGCGGCCATTTGGAAAAGCCTGGCCCTGCCCGCCGGGGGAACGGTGCTGGGCTGGGTGCTGCTGATGACGCTGTGGCTGCCCATGCTGGACTATGGCCGCAGCTACGCCCCGCACATTGCCCGCCTGCAAAACACCCTGCCAGCCCAACCCGGTTGTGTGCAGACCTGGGGTTTGAGCATTGCCCAAGTGGGTGCTTTGCGCTGGCACACCGACTGGAGCATCGTGCCCACTGCCAGCGCTGCGGCGCAATGCGATTGGCTCATTACCGCCAACCCTGATGAATGGCAGGCCAGCAGCAACGCCTACGCAGCGCAATGGCTGCCGGTGCGCAATGTGCTGCGCCCCACCAACCGGGACGACCAGTGGCTGGTGCTGCAACGGCGCAATCCCTGATCGGCCTTTTTCTATGTCTGATATTTCTGTCATCGCCCGCCATGCCGTGACCGTGCTGGCGGGCCAACTGGCCGTGATGGCCTTTGGCGTGACCGACACCATCGTGGCCGGGCGCTTTTCTGCCGATGCGCTGGCCGCCCTGTCCGTGGCCTCGGCCGTGTTCGTCAGCGTCTATGTCTCGCTCATGGGCGTGCTGCAGGCACTGCTGCCGGTCTGGGCCGAGCAGCACGGGCGCGGCGAGACGGCGGCCATCGGGCAATCGTTTCGCCAGTCGCTGTACCTGGCCGCAGCCGCCAGTGTGCTGGGCATGGGCGTGCTGCTGTTCCCCGAGCCACTGCTGCGCCTGACCGAGGTGCCCGATGCAATGCGCGAAAGCGTGCGCGATTACCTCATCATCGTCGGCTGGGCGCTGCCCTCGGCGCTGTTCTTTCGCCTGTACACCACGCTCAACCAAGCGCTGGGCCGCCCGCAGCTGGTCACCTGGATTCAGGTGGGGGCCTTGGTGCTGAAGGTGCCGCTGTCCATCTGGTTTACCTTTGGCGGCTGGGGCATCGCGCCGCAAGGGGCCGCCGGTTGCGCCTGGGCCACGCTGCTGGTCGATTACGCCATCGCCATCGCCGCGGTGGTGCTAATGCGCACCCAGGGGTTTTACCGCCCGCTGCGCCTGTGGCAGCGCCTGGAAGCGCCCGACTGGCCGCGCCTGCGCGAGTTTTTGCGCCTGGGCATCCCGGCCGGGCTGGCGATTGGGGTGGAGGTGACCTCGTTCACCCTGGTCGCCCTGTTCGTCGCCCGCCAGGGCACGCTGTCGGCCGCCAGCCACCAGATTGCGGCCAACCTGGCCGCCGTGTGCTACATGCTGCCGCTGTCGCTGGGCATTGCCGTCAGCGCCCGCGCCAGCTGGTGGCGCGGCCAGGGGCAGGAGCTGCGCGCCCAGCAAGTCGCCTGGCTGGGCGTGCGCCTGGCCCTGGCCTGCGGCATCGTGCTGTGCGCTGCCATGCTGCTCACGCGCCACTGGCTGCCCCAGGTGTATACGGGCGATGCTGCTGTGATGGCCCTCACGGCCTCGCTATTGCTGTGGGTGGCGCTGTACCAGGTGGCAGACAACGTGCAATGCGTGTGCATTTTTGTGCTGCGCAGCTGGCGCGTGACGCTGGCGCCGCTGCTCGTTTACTGCACCTTGCTGTGGGGCGGTGGCCTCGGGGGTGGGTATTGGCTTGCCTACATAAACAGAGCTACTTCCGCTGATTGGCAAAAGATACCAACGCCTTTTTGGGTTGCAACCTCATTATCACTTGCGGTAGTAGCTATTATTTTTGTATTTATTGTTCGGCGGGTGTTTGCTGCCCAGCGCCAGGACTTCTGCACGACCCCAAGCACACCGACTGCCGCATAAGAACACGTTCTAAACGCCAGCACAGGTGCTTGCAGCACCGCGCTGTCACACCGTTGTCACATAGCCTTTCCACACTGGGCGGTTAATTTGTACCCCCCCTTTGGACTCTGATAATAGGATCGATACCCCCATGGCCCCTGAATCCCTGCTGGCCGCCGTAGACCTGGGCTCAAACAGCTTTCGGCTGGAAATTGGCCGCATCGGCTCGCACCAGCGCATCGAGCGCGTGGAATACCTCAAGGAAATGGTGCGCCTGGGCGGCGGCCTGAACGCCCAAAACGCACTGACGCGCGAGGCCATGGAGCGCGGCTGGGCCTGCCTGGCACGGTTTGGCGAGCGGCTGACCGGCTTTGCCCCGGCCCAGGTCTGCGCCGTGGCCACGCAAACCCTGCGCGAAGCACGCAACCGGGCCGAATTCATCGAGCGCGGCAGCGAGCTGCTGGGCTTTCCCATCACCATCATCCCAGGCGAGGAAGAAGCCCGGCTGATCTACCGGGGCGTGGCCAGCGTCCTTGCGCCCAGTCAGCAGCGCCGGTTGGTGATCGACATTGGCGGGCGTTCCACCGAAATCACCCTTGGCCAGCACAGCCAGGCGCTGCAATGCGCATCGTTCCCGCTGGGCAGCGTGTCGTGGAGCGGCCTGTTCTTTGCCGATGGGGTGCTGGACAAAGCCCGCTTTGCGGCAGCCATCTCGGCGGCGCAAAGCACACTGGCCGCGGCCAGCACAGACTATCCCAGCACCGCCTGGGATTGCGCCTACGCCTCATCGGGCACGGCCCATGCGCTGGGGGATATCCTCACCGCCCTGGGGATGGATGGCCACGTTATCACCCCACACAAGCTGTACCACCTGAAAACGCTGCTGCTGCAAGCGGGCCACATTGACCAGCTGCGCCTGCCCGCCCTCAAGGAAGAGCGCCGCCCGGTGCTGGCCGGCGGCATCAGCGTCATGCTGGCCGTGGTGGAGCAGCTGAACATTACCGAGCTGGAAGTCACCCACGGTGCCCTGCGCCAAGGCCTGCTGCACGATCTGCTGGAGCATGAGCCGCCCGCGGACAAAGAGGCTGCCGAAATCCTCGCCCTGCAACAAGACTTTGGCATCGACACCGCCCAGGCCGAGCGCGTTCACCACGTTGCCACCACCCTGTGGGCCAGCCTGTGCCCTGCCGAGGCGGGCGATACCGCCCACGATGCCCTGCGCATCGCCGCCTTGCTGCACGAGGTGGGCATGTGCGTGGCCTTGAACGACTACCACCACCACGGGGCCTACATCCTGCGGCACTGCGCCCACGCCACTTGGAGCGATGCCCTGCGCCAACGCATCAGCCAACTGGTGCTGGGCCACCAGGGCAAGCTGCGCAAGCTGGATGCGGCCATTGCCGTCCCCGAACTGGCCCTGCCCCTGATGGCGCTGCGCCTGGCCACCCAGCTGTGCCATGCCCGGCGCACCCCCGAGCTGAGCGGCCTGACGCTCAGTTACGACAGCAAAAACACCGCCTGCCAATTGCAAATCACCCACGCCTGGGCCAGCGCCTACCCCCAGTCGGTCCGCCTGCTGGAGCAAGAAGTTTTGGCCTGGAGCAAGACCCCCTGGAACCTGGAATTAAAACGCCTGCCATGAAAAGCTGCAATAGCCAAAAAATTCTGCTTTCACCCTTGCTGACCGCATGGATTTACTGCTTAATGGACAGGCAATTTAACTAGGAGTGAACTATGCATTTCACACGACGGCAATGGATGGGAGCGGGCGCAGCTGGCATGTTCGGTGCCATGGCGTATGGCCTCAAACTCTCCCCAATCGCACAGGCGCTGGCCGCCACCGAATTGGATGCCAACGCACAGTTGGCGGCCTTAAAGTCCTTCAGCGGTGTGGTGCCCCACGCCACCCACTACGGCCCCTTGCTGGCCACCGTCGAAAAAGGCCGTATCGTCAAGATCGAGGCCCAGGCCAGCGACAAAATGCCCACGGCCATGCTGACCGAAGGTGTGCTGGACCGCACCTACGACAAAACCCGCGTTGTTGGCGCCATGGTGCGCAAGTCTTACCTAGAGTGGGAGCAAAACGGGCGCAAAGGCAGCAACAAGCCCGAGCTGCGCGGCAAGGATGAGTGGGTACAAGTGAGCTGGGACACGGCCCTGGGCCTGACGGCCAAGGCCATCTTGGACACCATCGAAAAATACGGCAACGAAGGCTGCTTCTCCAGCTCCTATGGCGGCTGGTCGCACGCGGGCATCTTCCGCCCCAACGTGCTGCAGGGGCGCTTTTTCAACCTGCTGGGCGGCTCCTCCGTCACCACGGGCGACTACTCTGCGGGCGCGGGGCAGATTCTTTTGCCCATGGTGATTGGCGACATGGAGGTGTACTCGCCCCAAACCGCCTGGGAGCAGCTGCGCGACAACACCGAGCTGGTGGTGTTCATCGGCTGCGACCCCGACAAGAACAACCGCATTGAGTACACGGTGTGCGACCACGAGATGTACTCGGGCTGGGATGCCATCAAACAGGCCGGCTGCCAGTTCATCTCGATCAACCCGCAGGTGACCACTACCGACGAAAAAATGGGCTCGGAGTGGGTGCGCATCGTCCCCAACACCGACACGGCGCTGTTCATGGCCATGGGCTACCACCTGCTCAGCCAAAACAAACACAACCAGGCCTTCATCGACAAGTACACCGTGGGCTTTGACAAGTACCGCGCCCACTTGGAAGGCAAGGACGGCAGCGCCCCCAAAACCCCCGAGTGGGCCGAAAAAATCACTGGCATTCCCGCCGCCAAGATCCGCGCGCTGGCTGAGTTGATGGCCTCCAAGCGCACCCAGCTGTGCGCCTCCTGGGCCATTCAGCGGGCCCACCATGGCGAGATGCCGTACTGGGCCATCGTCAATTTCGCCTGCATCCTGGGCAACATCGGCCTGCCCGGCCAGGGCGTGGGCTTTAGCTGGCACTACGGCGGCGGTGGCACCGCGCAATCGGGGGGCACCGCGCCCACGGGTATGTCGCAAGGGCGCAACCCGGTCAAGAAGATCTGCCCGGCCTCACGCATCAGCGAGATGTTGCTCAACCCCGGCAAAGAGTTCACCTACAACGGCAGCACCTACACCTTCCCGCAGGTCAAGCTGATCTACAACGCGGGCAACAACGTGTTCTCGCACCAGCAAGACCTCAACGAGCTGGCACGTGCCATGCACAACGTGGACACCGTCATCTGCCACGAACCCTGGTGGAACGGCTCGGCGCGCTGGGCCGACATCGTGCTGGGTGCCACCACCACGTTAGAGCGCAACGACATCAGCTCAGCAGGCACCTACAGCATCGACAAGGTGTATGCAATGAAGCAAGTCGTCGCGCCGCAGCACGATGCGCTGGATGATTTTGAAATCTTCCGCCGCCTGGCTGAGCTGTTTGGGGTGGAATATGCCTTCACCGAGGGCAAGACCCCCATGGACTACGTCAAGGATGCCTACGCGGCCAGCACTGCCTCCAAACACACCCCGTTCGAGAAGTTCTGGGCCGATGGCATGGCACGCATTCCTGTGCCGCCCGAGGCACACAAGTGGGTGCGCCATGGCGATTTTCGCGCCGACCCCGAAAAGAACCCGCTGCACACCCACAGCGGCAAGGTCGAGATGTATTCCACCACCATCGCCAAGATGGACATCCCCGATATGCCCCCCATGCCTACCTGGCAAGAGCCAGGCGAGTACCTGGGCAACGCCAAAAAGGGCCAGGTGCATGTGGTCAGCCCCCACCCCTACTGGCGGCTGCACTCGCAGCTGAACAACTCTGAAAAACTGCGCAAGCGCTACACCGTGCAAACGCGCGAGCCGCTGACCATCAGCGTGCAGGATGCCAAGGCCAACGGCATTCGTGATGGCGATCTGGTCGAGCTGCACAACGCACGGGGCGCGTTGGTGGTCGGGGCACGGGTGTCCGACAAGATCATGCCCGGCGTGGTCAGCCTGTACGAAGGGGCCTGGCCGCAGCTGGACAGCAAGGGGCGCTGCAACAATGGCCTGGTCAATTTCCTGACCTCCAGCCGTGGCTCCAGCGGTCTGACGCAGGCCACCACCGCCAACACCTGCATCGCCTCCATCCGCAAATGCACCGATGCCGATCCGGGCGGCACCAAAGCCTTTGACCCGCCCAAGATCACCAAGAGCGACATCAAGTTTGACGATGCGTTTTTCCAGCTCGATCGCGCCTCTGTGCTGCGGGAAAAAGCCACCGCATCCTTGTCGCCAGCGGAAAAAATCTACTACCAACGCTGCTCGGTGTGCCACGGCCCACGCGACCCAGGCCAGTTCACCGAAAAGCAATGGCTGGGCATCACCCCCAGCATGTTCCAGCGGGCGGGCCTGAATGACGACGAGCAGAAGATAGTGCTCGATTTCCTGCTCAAAAATGCCAAGCACTGATCCGCATGGGTAAGTGCTAAAAATTGACCATGGCACAAAGCCCGGGGCTCCCACCCCGGGCTTTTTTATGTGCAGGTCACCTTGCAAAGGCGTGGCTTCATTGACGGGCTGAGGCCGCGCCACCGTAGTTTTTCATCAGCATATTCTGTGCGCCAAAGCCTGCGCTGGGGCGCATCGGGGGCTGGTAACGCCCATCGCTTTGCAGCTGCCAGGCATTGCGGTCATCGTGCAGGTAGTCGGCCAGGCATTCGTCGATGATGCGCTGGCGCAGTTTGCGCTGGTGCACCGGCCAAGCCAACTCGACACGGCGCAGCATGTTGCGGTGCATCCAGTCGGCGCTGGACAGGTACACCTCCTCGTGCGTGCCCCAGGCAAAGTAAAAAACCCGGGTGTGCTCCAAAAAGCGACCAATCACCGAGCGCACGCGGATATTCTCTGTGCGGCCCGGCACCTGCGCAGGCAACATGCAAGCGCCGCGCACGATCAGGTCAATCTGCACACCCAGGGCACCCGCATCAATCAGGGCGGCAATCAACACCTCATCGGTCAGCGCATTCATCTTCAGCACAATCCGGGCATCCTTGCCCTTGGCGGCTGCGCTGGCGGCCTGCCCAATCCGCTCCAGCATGTGGCTGTGCAGGTGAAAAGGGGCCATCACCAACTGTTGCAAGGTAGGCAAGCGGTTGTGGCTGGAAAGGTGGCGGAACACCGCATCCATGTCTTCGGTGATGGCGGCATCGCAGGTCAAATGGCTCAGGTCGGTATAAAGCCGGGCGCTGCGGGCGTTGTAGTTGCCGGTGGACAGGTGGCCATAGCGCTGCAGCTGGCCGGTGCGCTTGTCGCGGCGGGTGATAAGCAGCATTTTGGCGTGCGTCTTCAAGCCCACCACGCCGTACACCACCTGCACGCCCAGCGACTCGAGCTTTTCGGCCCAATTGATGTTGGCCTCTTCGTCAAAGCGGGCCTTGAGCTCCAGCACGGCCAGCACCTCCTTGCCCCGGCCCACGGCCTCGGCCAGCAGGCGCATGATTTCAGAGTCGGAACCGGTGCGGTAAATGGTCTGCTTGATGGCCAGCACCTGCGGGTCGTTCACCGCCTCGCGCAGCAGCTCCAGCACGGCATCAAAATCCTCGAACGGCTGGTGAATCAGCACATCGCCCTTGCGCATCTGCTCCATCACCGAGCGCCCCGCCACCAGCTGGCGCGGCCAGGCCGGCTTCCAAGGGGAGAACAGCAGGGCCGGATCGTCCACCAAATCAATCAACTGCATCTGGCGCACCAGGTTCACCGGGCCTTTGACGCGAAACAGCGCCTGCTGCGGCAGCCCATGCTGCTGCAGCAGCACATTGGCCAAGACCGCCGAGCACGAGGCCGATACCTCCAGGCGCACAGCCTGCCCGTAATGGCGGTGGTGCAAGCCCTGGCGCAAGGCCATGCGCAGATTGATCACATCCTCCTCATCGACCGCCAAATCCGAGTTGCGCGTCACGCGAAACTGGGAAAACTCCGTCACCTCCCGGCCCGGAAACAATTCGGCCAAATGCGCCCGCACGATGCTGGAGATGCTGACAAACAGCCGCTGTTTGCCCGCAATTTTCTGCGGCATGGGAATCAGGCGCGGCAAGGCACGCGGCACCTTCACAATGGCCACTTCATTGGCCCGGCCAAAGGCATCCACACCATCGAGGCGCACGATGAAATTCAGCGCCTTGTTCGCCACCTGGGGGAAAGGGTGGGACGGATCCAGCCCCACGGGCACCAGCAGGGGTTGCACCTCGCGCAGAAAGTATTCATGCACCCAGCGGCGCTGGGCGGCATTGCGCTCACCGTGCGAAATCAAACGGATGCCGTGGGTGTGAAAGGCCGGAATCAGCGCCTGGTTATAAATCTGGTATTGCTGCGCCACCAGCGCCTGCGCCTTGTCCATCAGCGCCGCAAAGCGGGTGCGGGTGTAGCTATCGCGCTCTTCGCCAGTCTGGGCCACCGCAACATGCGGGGCGCTGCGCACCTCAAACCACTCATCCAGGTTGGACGAGACGATGCACAGGTAGCGCAGACGTTCCAGCAGGGGCACATCCTTGCGCTCAGCCCAGCTCAGCACCCGTTCGTTAAAGGCCAGAATGCTCAAATCGCGGTCCAGCAGCGGCAATGCTGGCCCCATGCCCACTTGCGGCGCAGGCACCGCGTGCGCCAATTCAGCGGCCAGGGCGATGGCTTCTTGCGCCTGGGCGTGCGGATCAGGCCCCGCCAGCACAATGGCATTGGCATCCACGGCCAGCAACACCGGCGCAGGGGGTGCGCCATTGGCGCTGGCAGCAGCGGGGGTGACAACCTCAGGGTGAGCGTCCAGAGAAAGCATTTGCGTCATACAAGGTCAGCAGCAGTGGTTACAAGCCTGCCAGTCTGCCGACGCTGTGTGACAAATGCGTGACGTTGAAAAACAAATCTTTATAAAAAAGATAGCTGTATCCGCTTTTAAATAAATGATTTTTAGAACAAAAACTCTTGAAACCATTTATTTAAAAGCGGATGCAGCAATACTATTGATATCACTCCTGAAGCTTTCCCTGAACCCGCCGCGCCGGGAAATGCACGGTAAAGGTGCTGCCTTGGCCCAGCTGGCTGTCAATGTGCAGCTGCGCCCCGTGGCGTTGCAGGGCGTGTTTGACGATGGCCAGGCCCAGGCCGGTGCCACCGGTTTCGCGCGAGCGGCTGCGGTCGATGCGGTAGAAGCGCTCGGTCAGCCGCGCCAGGTGGTCTGGGGCAATGCCGGGGCCACTGTCGCGCACTTGCAGGCAGGCGCTGCCATCGGGCTGGGGCTGCCACAGCACTTGCACCCGCCCGCCTGCGGGGGTGTAGCGCAGGGCGTTGGTGATGAGGTTGGAGAAGGCGCTGACCAGCTCAACCGGTGCGCCCAGCAGTTGCTGGTCCATGCCGGGGGCATGGGCGGGCGGAAATTCCAACTGGTGTGCGCTTTGACCGCCCTGGCCCAGCAGCGCCGACAGGGCGCGGGCCTCGACCTCGCATTGCTCCAGAATGTCTGCCACCGCCATCCCTTGGTCGTACCCCGGCAAAGGGCTGCCTTCCAGGCGCGAGAGGGTGAGCAAATCCTGCACCAGATGGTGCATGCGCTGCGCTTGCTGGCCCATGAGGTGCAGGTAGCGCTGGCGCTGCTCGGCTGGCAGCTCCAGGGTTTGCAGGGTTTCGACAAAACCGATCAACACCGTCAGCGGGGTGCGAATTTCGTGCGAGACGTTGGCGACAAATTCGCGGCGCATGGCCTCGGCCTGCTCCAGTGCGGTGACATCCTGGGCCAGCAGCAAATGCTTGCCTTTGCCGTAAGGAAAAACACGCACCGATAGGCGTGCGCCCTGGCTGCCGTCCATGCTCAGCGACTCAGAGAAGTCATGCGCTTGCCAATACGCCAGCAGGGCCGGATCGCGCACCAAGTACCCCAGTTTTTGGCCCAGGTCGCGCGGGTCTTGCAGGCCAAAGTGGGTTTGCGCCATGCGGTTGCACCACTCGATCTGGCCCTGCTCGTCCAGCAAAATCACCCCATTGGGGCTGGCATGAAAGGCATGCAGCACGCCTTGCACACGCACCTCGGCGGCCTGCACAGATTTTTCTTTGGCCTGCAGCCAGCGCCGGGCCGAGGCCCCCAGCACCGCCCACAGCCCCCGCAGCGGCGGCAGATTGGCCACGCTGCCCGATTGCAGCC